>Ga0192240_10360_pt1 | contig 19932 bp, 24 predicted proteins | sample Koala_Koa27_H3_FD_131237 | JGI IMG/M metagenome (GOLD analysis project Ga0192240, IMG submission 131237) | Enriched cells from koala feces incubated with labeled cellulose particles, San Francisco Zoo, California, United States - Koala_Koa2-7_H3 ...
TCATTCCAATACATGGTTATCCTGATTCCATAAAACAAACTGATTTCCGGCATGACCGAATCCAATCCCTTTCTTTATCACAATCACTCTATACTTTCCTTTTACTCCACAACCTGAATCCAGCCTTCCGGCGCTTCCAGCTTGCCATCCTGGATATCCACCAGCGTCGAGCGCAGTTTCGCCAGCACAGGTCCCATCTCATCCATGCCGCTGGGGACGCAGATATCGGTACCGTGGTCATAAATCTTGCCGACCGGAGAGATTACTGCCGCTGTGCCGCAGAGCCCGATCTCAACAAAATCCGTCAACTCTTCTTTGTAAACAACTCTCTGCTCCACTTCCATACCAAGATAATGCTCCGCCACATACATCAGGGAGCGGCGGGTGATGGACGGCAGAATGCTGTCTGACTTCGGCGTAACCAGCTTGCCCTCTTTCGTGACAAAGAGAAAGTTTGCTCCGCCGGTCTCCTCCACCTTTGTCCGGGTACCGGGGTCGAGATACATATTCTCAGAAAAGCCCTCCTCGTGAGCCGTCACGATCGGATACAGGCTCATCGCATAGTTTAATCCGGCCTTGATATTGCCGGTGCCATGCGGCGCTGCGCGGTCATAGTCAGAAATCTTGATGTATAACGGCTTCACGCCGCCCTTGAAATACGGTCCCACCGGAGTGGTAAAGACGCGGAACATATAGTCGTCCGCCGGCTTTACGCCGATCACCGCATTGTATCCGAATTCATAAGGGCGGACATAAAGGGTCGCCCCCGTGCCGTAAGGAGGAACATACGCGGCATTGGCTTTTACCGTCGCTTTGACTGCCTCCACGAATTTATCCTCCGGGTAAACCGGCATCTCAAGCCTGCGCGCGGAATCCGCCAGACGGCTCGCATTCAGGTCCGGACGGAACAGAACGATTTTCCCATCCACTGTCTCGTAAGCTTTCAATCCCTCAAACACGGTCTGCGCATACTGGAGGACGCCGGCACACTCATTCATGGTGATGTTCGGGTCGTCTATGAGCGCTCCCTCATCCCACGCTCCGTTGGTGTACATGGAGACAAAACGCTTGTCCGTCTCCCGGTATCCGAAATCAAGGTTGCCCCAGTCGATGTTTTTCTTTTCCATTCTGTTATCCTTCTTTCCTGTGATATTTTAAAACTTTTGAATTTTTTTGATTGCTATCCTGCAAATCGTCTTTGGAAGGAGTTTCCATTTTCCTGCATATTATCAAAACAACCCTTACACACCAATCTGTTTTTGCAGGGGAAGCGCACCTGTCTTTCATCTCTCCGATACTATATTAACACTCTACCTCAAAACAATCCATTTGACCAGTCCTATTTTAATGAAATTACGCAAATTTGCGATATACAGACCGTTTTTCTGATGTCATTCCCGCTTTTCCCTGGACTACGGACTGTTTTCGTCTTTTCCTCGTTTTCGTCCGTAGCTTCTTTGCTCTCGTATGGACTATTTTTGCTTTTTCTTCGTTTTTTCCGTATTTTCCTCGGCCTCGTATGGACTATTTTTGTTTTTTCTTCGTTTTTGTCCGTTTATTCCTCGGCCTCGTACGGACTGATTTTGCTTTTTCTTCGTTTTTTCCGTATTTTCCTCGGCCTCGTACGGACTGATTTTGCTTTTTCTTCGTTTTTGTCCGTATTTTCCTCGGCCTCGTACGGACTGATTTTGCTTTTTCTTCGTTTTCGTCTGTTTATTTCCTTGGTCTCCTACGGACTGTTTTCGCTTTTCCCTCGTTTTCGTCCGTTTATTCCTCGGTCTCCTACGGACTGTTTTTACTGTTTCTTCGTTTTCGTCCGTAGCTATCCTCATGACATGCAGACCGTTTTATAATTTTCTGGATATCAGTCCGTAACTTTCCAACTACAGATACACAATACACACAGACAGACCTCATCATACTGCTTCGCAAACGGAACACGTTGGTGAACGGAATCCATTTCTTCTACCGGCAGGACGTACTAATGGACTCAATCGCCACCGCGCCGCCTCGGACAATCTCCACCGCCGCGAACCGGGATTTTAACAGGCTGATCAGTTCATTATTCCGGTGCTCCGTCAGCATGCACTCCAGAAGCACGCTGTTTTCTCCGATATCAATCACATGGACTTTAAAGACATCCGCGATACGGAATGCCTCCGCTTTGTCCGCATCGGAACATTTTTTTATCTTGGCAAACATAACCTCTTTCATGTGAATCGGCGTGTCGGTCAGATCCATCACCTTGATGACCTCCACCATGCGGTTTAACTGCTTTTTAATCTGCTCAAACGTCCGGTCGTCGCAGGTGCTGCGGATCGTCATGCGGGAAACACTCTCGTCCTCCGTCGTGCCCACGGTCAGACTCTCCAGATTATAGGATTTTCCGGCAAAAAGCCCGGATATCTTGGCAAGGACACCCACCTGGTTCTCCACATAGAGGGCAATCCATCTGTTTTTCATCATGGTCTTCTTCTCCCTTTTCTACTTCTTCTGCAGCGACAGTTGACGGCACAACGACTCTAACTCTTGCCATCACCCGTTATCATTACCTTACCTAATCCGGATAAACCGGAATGAAAATTTTGCCATTTTGCGCAAAAATCGTTTGTAAGCGCCTGACTTATGCTCATGCACCGGTCTATCCCTCCAGAATCATCTTATTCATGGGATTCCCTCCCGGCACCATCGGCAGGACCAGTTCCTCCGTGGCAATCATGAATTCAATCAGCGTCGGCGCGTCTGTATTCTCTTTCGCCGCCATAAGAGCCGGGACGATATCCTCCTCCCGCTCCACGCGGACGGCGTGCGCGCCGTAGCTCCCCGCCCACTTCATGAAATCAGGAACATACGGCGGACAGTTTTCATTCGGTCCCTTGCAGTGCGCCGGACAGCTCTTTCTGCGGCGAAGGCAGGTAGCCGAATACCGTTTTCCGTAAAACAGCTGCTGCATCTGGCGCACCATCCCGAGATAATAGTTATTCAGCAGGCAGATTGTGACCGGCGCGTCCTGTATGATCGCCGTCGCCATCTCCTGCATATTCATCTGAAATCCGCCGTCCCCGGTGATGCAGACCACAGGACGGTCCGGATGTCCCATCTTCGCGCCCAGCGCTGCAGGGAAACCGAATCCCATGGTTCCTAAGCCCCCGGAAGTAATCAGCTTCTTTTTCCCGTTAATATGTAAAAACTGGCTGGCCCACATCTGATGCTGCCCCACATCTGTCACATAAGTCACTTCATCGGGGTAAACCTCGTTCAACCCTTCCATGATCATCTGCGGCGTCATTCCCTTATTGCGGCGCATTTCCAGCGGATGCTCCTGATCCCATTTTATGATCTGTTTCATCCAGTCTTCCGTATCCTTCGGACCTTTCCACTCCGCCTCAATCCACTCCACCATCTGTGACAGAGCCACTTTCGCGTCCGCCACGATGGGAACATCAACCACCACATTCCGTGAGATTGCCGCCGCGTCGACATCCAGATGGATGATCTTCGCCTTTGGTGCAAACTCACTTAAGTCCCCTGTCACCCGGTCATTGAAACGGGTGCCGATGGAAAAGAGCAGATTACACTGGCTGATGGCGATATTTGCGGCGTACTTTCCGTGCAGACCGCTGCTCCCGATATAATAAGGGTGATCGGTCGGGACAGCTCCTTTTCCCATCACGGTAGTGATGACCGGGATGTGGGTCAGCTCCGCCAGGCGGGAGAGCTCCTCTCCCGCTCCGGAAATATTCACACCGCCTCCGGCAAGGATAATAGGTCTCCCCGCGCTCTTTAAAAGCCTTGTCGCTTTCCTGAGCTGTCCGATATGGACTCCGTCATTAATCCTGTATCCCCTGATATCCACACTGGCCGGATACTCCGCCGGTCCGTTCGCCGTCTGAATATCTTTCGGCAGATCGATCAGCACCGGTCCCGGTTTCCCCGTAGAAGCAATCTGAAATGCCATTTTTATGATCCTGCCAAGCTCCTTCCTGTCCCGGACCGTGACACTGTATTTCGTAATATGCCGGGTGATTCCGACAATATCCACTTCCTGAAACGCCTCATTTCCGATCAGCCCCAAAGCGACCTGCCCGGTAAAAACCACCAAGGGAATACTGTCCAGAAACGCATCCGCGATGGCGGTCACCGTATTTGTCGCGCCAGGTCCGCTGGTCACCAGGCAAACTCCGGTCTTGCCGGTCTCCCTGGCGTAACCCTCCGCCTCATGCACCAGAGCCTGCTCATGGCGCGGCAGGACCACATCAATATCGCCGTTGCGATACAGTTCGTCAAACAAATCCGTCACTGTACCGCCCGGATATGCGAAAATTTTCTCCACTCCCTCTGCCTCCAGGGCGCGAAGAAATAATTTGGTTCCTGATATTTCCATGGTAATTTCCCCTCTCTTTACTTTACCTGTTGATGCAAACCAGATGCTCACTTTCCGCATCTTTCTTTTTTGCTGCAAACCAGATGCTCCATTGCTGCGCAATTCCCGCATCTGCATCACTCATAATTCCGGGTCCTGCCCTCCATTATTCGTGTTGTACATTCGTCAAACTCTGAGAAATCGATATGCCAGCATATCTCTTCTCTGCGTTTTCCTCATTGTTTGCATCATATCCACCCAACCGTCCGCAAGATAAAGATCCACATCGTCAGCGTGACCGAGGACAGCAGCGTCGTGGCCACCACAATGCTCGCGGTCAGCACGCCGTCATTGTGCATATTTTTCGCCATGATATAGCAGCTCGGCGTAGCCGGACCCGCCAGCATCACAGCCAGCGCCACCATCTTTTCCCCCGTAAATCCCAGATAAGCAGCAATCGGAATAAAAATGGCGGCCTGCGCGATAAGCTTAATAAACGAAGCCCCAAGAGTCGGCTTAATCTTTTTCAGCGCTTTTCTCCCCTCAAATCCGGCGCCGAGTCCGATCAGGGCCAGCGGCGTCGCCATCTTCGCGATATTTTCCACGGTAGAATTTACCAGCGTGGGCAGCGGATTGCCCAGCAGCGCCACGACAACACCGATCACGATAGCGATGATGATCGGATTCTTCACAATATTGATGCAGGACTGCTTAATCTTCCCGGTATCACGCTCTCCCTCCGGGTGATCTCCCTCGAATGTCAGAACGATCACGGAATAAATATTATACAGCGGAACGGCTCCTATGATCATCAGCGAACCCATAGCGGATTCCCCGTATATATTCTGGATAAAAGCAAGGCCCATAACCGCCGCGCTGCTGCGGAACGACGCCTGCGTAAAGGCCCCCCGAAGCGACTGATCCTTCAATGTAAGCTTTGCGATTGCCCAGGAGCCCCAGAATCCGACGGAGGTAGCGACGGCACAAAACAGCACATACTTCAGGTCAAACACCTCCATGATATCCACGCTGGCCAGATCCTTGTACAACAGCACCGGCAGGGTAACCGTAAAATTAAACTTGTTTGAGACGTTGACAAAATTATCATTTAAAATGCCGATTCGTCTTAAAAAATACCCTACGACCATCACCAGAAAAATAGGGATCGTCACATTGACGCTGAATAAGAAATTGCTCATGCCATCATCGTCCTTCCTTGCTGTTTCGTCAGGTCAGCAACTCTGTGCCCCGGCGAAAACCTCCTCCTAAGCATCTTATTTATTGCCGCTCACAATCCTTTGTTTTTTCATATTTATAAAAGTAATACTCCAGATCAAAATATGTCTGCTCCTCGCTGTCTGCTGTGACCCGCCACTCCGGCTTCTCATCCAGATTCGGAAAATAAGCGTCCGCCTCATACTTATAATTAATCTTCGTGATGTGCGCCACATCACACTCATCCGCCAGCTGGCGGTAAATGCTCTCCCCGCCAATAACATAGACATCTTCAGACGGATACTTTGCAATCTCCGCGTGAAGCTCATCCATGTCGTGCACAATAACCGCACCTTTCACTGTGTAATCCGGGTCTCTCGTCAGGACAATATTAATCCGGTTAGCCAGCGGCCGGCCGTTCGGGAAACTCTCCAGGGTCTTTCGCCCCATGACAACCACTTTTCCCGTCGTGGTCTGACGGAAAAACTTCATGTCCTCCGGAATATGCACTAAAAGTTTGTTTTTCAGGCCGATGGCCCAGTTGACATCGACAGCGGCAATTAAATTCATGACAGACCTCCTCATATAAGAATACTCTACACGGCAACCGGAATGTTCTCTATCTGCGGTCCGGTCTGGTAATCAATCAGCTTTACATCATCCCGCGTGAACGCGTAAAAATCCTTCACCTCCGGGTTCAGCCAGAATGTCGGTGCCGGATACGGCTCCCGGGCAATCAGCTCCTGCACCAGGGGGATATGCCGGTCATAGATATGCGCGTCCGCGATGACATGAACCAGTTCTCCAGCCTGCATATCGCAGACCTGGGCGAGCATATGTACCAGCACTGCATACTGGCAGACATTCCAGTTGTTGGCCGTCAGAACATCCTGGGAACGCTGGTTTAAAATAGCATTCAGGACCAGTTTCTCCTCCCCCGGCTTTTTGGTTACATTAAACGTCATGCTGTACGCGCACGGGTAGAGGTTCATCTCATGCAGATCCTGATGCACATACAGATTCGTCATAATTCTGCGGCTGTAGGGATTGTGCTTCAGATCATAAATGACGCGGTCAACCTGATCCATCATCCCCTCTTTGTACTGATGCTTTACGCTCATCTGATAGCCGTAAGCTTTTCCGATGGAACCGCTTTCATCCGCCCATTCATCCCAGATATGGCTGTGCAGGTCATTGATATTGTTGGACTTCTGCTGCCAGATCCAGAGCATCTCATCAGTGCAGCTCTTAATCGCGGTGCGCCGAAGCGTCAGCGCCGGAAACTCTTTGGAAAGGTCATAGCGGTTCACCACACCGAACTTTTTGATCGTGTAGGCACTGCTGCCGTCCTCCCACTTCGGACGAACCTTCTCTCCCTCCGTACTGGTTCCGTTCTGAATAATGTCAGTACACATATCGATAAATACTTTGTCCGCGTAACTCATCTGATTCCTCCGTCCTGTTCTGTGCTGAATATGCTAATTGCAACAATTCTATCATACTTTTTATTTCAAATAAAGTGGTTACCAAAAAGTAGCCACATTCCGTTTGACGAATCCGCCGGTTCTGTGCTATACTCTGTTCAGTTTAATTGCAAAGGAGTTTTCAGGATGAGTCAGGCAAAAGTCGACCGCTATAAAGAGCATAAAAAGAATCGTCAGAAGGAAATGAAACAGGCAAGGCAGCGTGCACTGCTGGCAAAGCTGATCGGAGCACTTGCCGCTGCCGCCGTTGTAGTATGGCTGGGATATTCGGGATACAGCCTGTATCAGAGCAACGTGGAGATCGAGACGGTGACGATCAACACTTCCGGTATCACAGACTATACGAGCGGTCTGTAAACGCACTGTTCGAGACATCCCCTTGTCACGGGCAGGGCGGATAACGATACTATGAGAAAACAACAGCGTGACACATATCTTACAGCATTTTCTGCCATGGATTATGTCACGCTATTTTTCTTTCACTCGGCCGGGAAACTTTGTCCTATACTTATCATGTCAGAAGCGAACCAACCGGCTGTTCTTCAGCAGTCACTTTCAATTACAATGTCTCTTATACCCGCCAGGAAAATCACTCCCTGTGCATGGAAAACTGCTCCATCGGATAGTTGCCCAGATTCTCATGAATCCCTCGACCATCCGCCTCTTTTAAAAGCGCCTCACGATCTTTTCTGGAGACCACCTGGTCTTTCCTTGAGCTTGGGCCGCCGACGCAGCCGCCCTCGCAGACCATTCCCTCCACAAAATCCTCCGGAAGCCGTCCCGCTTTCAAAAGCAGCAGCGCCTTTTTACACTCAGCGGCTCCGTTCGCGCGGCACACTTTGATATCCGTGTTTTCGTCCATCTCCTCCAGACTCTGTAGCACAGCGTTGGCCACTCCGCCTGAGGAGGCAAAGCGCTTGCCATAAACAGAGGCCATCTGCTCCGAATTTTCCACCGGATCCAGGGAAACCCCTTTCGCGCGCCGGATGGCGTGCATCTCGCTGTAAGTAAGCACGTAATCCGCATTCCCCTCAATCTGCTGGTCCGCCACCTCCGATTTTTTCGCCAGGCACGGGCCGACAAAAACCGTGACCGCATCCGGTACCTGGGATTTAATCATGCGCGAGACCGCACACATGGGCGAAACCGTGGTGGAAATGCGGTCAGCCGCCTGCGGATAATGCTTCCTCACCATATTGACAAACGCCGGACAGCAGGAGGTCACTTTTTTTCACCGTTTTTATAGGCCTCCGCCCACTCTTCCGCCTCAGAAGCTGCCGTCATATCACCGCCGAGACCAACCTCATAAAAACCGTCAAACCCAATCTCTTTCATCGCCTTTTTCCAGCTCGCCATCGTGATATCCTTGCCGAACTGTCCCTCCGTAGCCGGAGCTGCCATCACATAAACCGGCCGGTCAGATTTCAAAGCACGGATTACATCCACAATATATGCTTTGGATCCGATCGCGGCAAACGGACAACGATGGATACACTGGCCGCAGCGGATGCATTTATCCTTATTGATCACGGAAATCCCGTTCTCATCGTATGTAATGGCGTCCACCGGACAGCTGAACTTGCATGGACGCATCAGATGAGCGATCGCGTTATAAGGGCAGGCCTGCGCACACTTGCCGCACTCCTTGCACTTGGAAGCGTCGATATGGGAACGATACCGGCCGCGCTCCACCGCACCAAACCTGCAGGCACTGATGCAGGCCTTGCCGACACAGTTCTGGCAGTTCTCCGTCACCGTATAAGAGGAAATCGGGCAGTCCGCGCAGGCGGCGCTGATCACTTGAATGATATTCCCGTCGTCCTCCATCCCCGGAGCCTTCCCCTCCGCCAGACGGATACGCTGACGGGTAATCTCTCTCTTTATAAATACAGCAGCGAAACCTGGGCGTGGGTCCCGGAATCATCATCTCCGGCAGCCAGTCCCGTTTTTCCTCCAGCTCATCGGCAAAGGCCAGGTTCGCCACCTCATAAAGCACATCGTGTTTAATCTGAATCATGTTCTCATCAGCAAACATATCTTTCACTCCCTCTTTGCCATCGTCATAATTCGCTTTTGTTAATTTTTTAACAGGATGATTATATAACAGATCTCGGCAAAAAGGAAGTGCCTGCCATGTTCTTTATCAGAAACATGCAGACACCAGTTCACTATATTTGTTTTCCCACTAAAAAAAGTATTTCTATATTTACTGCCCGGACGCTCCATCTTCGGATTCTTCCGCTTCCACTTTCGCCTTATCCAGCGCCGCATCCACCGCATCCAGCAGAATTGTTGCCGTATACTGGTTATCAGTAGTATAAGAAATGCTGTCGGTTGACTGACTTTCATAAATCTGCTGGCTGATACTGTCCATGGAGTCCTGCAGCAGCGGATACATCGTGGCCACCGTCTCATCCAGATTAACCAGGGAAACCGAATTGATATGATCCTCATCCACCACTACCTGCACATCAACCGTCCGTCCATCCAGCTGAATAGACGACGTATAAACACCGGCATTGTACAATGCGGTTTCTTCCGCGTCCTGCGTTTTCCTGCCCGGACCGAACATAAACACCAACAGAAGAACCAGAACAATGCCTAATACAATAAAAATGGCGGTATATATCACCTCTTTCATATGAAGGACTACGATCCTCGTCTTGGAACCCATACGCAATTTCCCCTTTTTGTCTTGTTTGTAAAGCATATGCAGTCTGCAGGAAAATATGCAGAAAATCCCGTTTCAAAACAGGCGCTGAAAATTTTTAATTTTTTTCAAAAAACATTTGACAAGGTGGTAAAAATAGTGTAATGTATCTCTTGTGCTCAGCACAACATACTTTTAAGCGCGAGTGGCTCAGTTGGTGGAGCGCGACCTTGCCAAGGTCGAGGCCGCGGGTTCGAGTCCCGTCTCGCGCTCTTAAAAAAGCTAGGTTTTATGCGGGTTTCAGGCGTTTTGGATTGACTACCTTTGACTACCTCGCAAAAGCCGTTTTATTTAACAAGCGCTAATTTCTGTTGGAATTCAGGGATAGCGCTTATTGTTTTTTCTTTTTCTTTCAGCTTCTGACGGTTGCGGTTATAAAACTGGTTGCTGATCAGGATGCTCGTATGTCCCATCTGGTCGATGATCAACTTCTCACTGACTTTGTAATCAGAAAGAATCGAGCAGTACGTTTTCCTGATCTTGTGCGGTGACCGTGGAAGGATCCCTACTTCTTTGCAGACCCGGTACATCCGATGCCGCACACAGTTTGTGTTCAGGCGGCTGCCATCTTCCCGTACCATAATGAACTCGCTGTCTAGCCCAGAGTTAAGGGCCTTGAATGCGTCATAAATCCATTGGTACGCCTGCGGGAGGACTACGGCCCGCCATCCGGCTTCTGTCTTGGGGAATTCCTTGATCGCGCATTTGTAAGGGCCGTTGCCTTCCTTATAGCGCGTCTCCGTCCGCCTGATGTAGATCACGTCCGGCTTAAAGCACTCCCATTTCAGCGCCACCAACTCGCCGACGCGGATCCCGCTCATAAACATTAACAGGATGCCTAAGTTCCAAACGTCAGGGTGCCGGATCAGATACCTTACCATCAGGTCTGTTTCCCGCTCGTCAAAGACTTCCTCATAATCCTCTTTTACGACCTTGCGGAATTCCGTCTCTGATATGTCCGCTTCCTCAAACACCTCGTCCGGCGAAAAACTGATCAGCTTCCTCCGCTTTGCCCGGAGCAGCAATCCCTTTGTAACACCTTTCAGGTTCGCATAGGCTTTTGCGGTCAGGTCGAATTCCGGGATCTGTTCTTCCAGGAATTCTATAAAATCTTCCAGTGAAACTGACTTAATCTTATGTTTACCGAATTCCTTGTAATGACGGTTAAAAACCTGCTTATTTCTGGTGTGCGTAGAAGCAACAATCTTCTTCAATTCCAATCGCCTGTCGTTCCATTCAATAAAAACTTCCTCAATAGTTGGATTATCAATCTCCGCTTTCCAATATTCCACTACCAGGTCTTCCAGTTCTTTTTTGGTATTTCTCTTCCTGAAAACCCTCCCTTTCTTTTTGTCTGGCAAATAGGTACACCACTTGCCGTCTTTGCTCTCGTATATTTTATACGGATGCCTTTCTAAAAGTTCTTTTCTCTGCTGCATCTCTATACATTCCTGTATATGTGACAAGTCAATCATACCGTTTTCCACGGCATATTTCAACATCTCATCCATAATTTCTTCTAGGAGCAAGGATATCCTTTATGCTGGCCAGCGGCTCCGGCTCCTTTCTTTGATGAATGTGCATGATCAACACGCTCATATAAAGAATGGAATGATTTATAACATCCCGGAGATTTTCGGGCAGAGGCTCTTATTTGGAAATTATTTGTGGTATTTTGTTGAACCAAAATAATAGCCGCAGGAGTAGCACACTCCCACGGCTATAAATTCATCACAGTATTATTTAATTCAAATAATTTATCAAAAAAAGGTATCTCTATGTTGTGAATCTCAATGTAATTCGTTAAATTATGCCGTTTTAATTCCTACAGCCTCTCTTACTTCTTCCGGAGTCATATTTGCAAGCCTGGCAATTCTCTCTACATCTTTCATACCGTCATTCCAAAGCGAGACCGCAAAATTCCTTCTTTCCTCTATCTTTGCTGCTGTTGCAGCCTGATCTCTCATTTCTTCCATAACCTTACACATAGCTTCGATGCCTCCTTCGCTTTCTTTAAAATACCGGACACAATCAGATAGCACGCTGTAATTCATATCATCAGCTTCCGTACATCTGAAATCATGCATCAGTTTCCCTACCGGATCTTTATCATTCTTGTAAGCGCCATTCACATATATGATATGCGAACCATCACAAAACAATTCGTTCGTCTCTCTGACAATTCGATCCACATGGTACAAAGAAAGATTTTTCCCAAGTACATCATTTTCTGTAATAAAGATTACATAACTATCTGCCAGCTGTGAAAACTTTTCTCCTGGCTTCAACATTCGAGTATCGAGCATGCTACTGTTAAATCTTGCTCTCTGCGCACCTGCACCCCGATCTTCACGTTGCACCTCGATATCGTACTGTTTATTTGTACTATCTACAGCATGCACATCAAGTCTGACGGATCTGCCGTTTGGATTTTTGATCTCTCTTTGACCTACTACTCGTGTCACAATCATATCATTCCGTCCAAGAATAATATTCAAAAGCAACTCTGTCGCTTTAAAATTGTCATCAAATACCACACCTAAAAAATCATCATCCATTAGTCGAAGCCCCCGAAGTCTTTGGAGATCTTCTTCTCGCAGACGCTGTTTCTCATCCATTCCTTTTAAATCACCTCTTTTTACATGCCGAATCAGCTTACCGACCGACTGGAAAATCTCATTCCTTTTTCTTAATCATACGATACCATAAACGCCTGTAATTCACAAGCACTATTTCCAAATTGTTCTACCCCTATGCACACAGTATGGTCTCTTCTGAATCAAAACTTTAAAGTTATGAAACAGTTGCAAAACTTAGTCCAATAGCATATAATATTGGTGTAAAAACTTGGTTCAAAACCAATCGGTGTCAGAAGTGAGGGATATTATGATCTTTGGTCAAGCAAAAGCAAGAGGCGGCTGCCGCCCTTAAAAACGAAAGGCATACCTACCCGCGTAATCGCTTCCAATAATCCAAAAGCATACACGGAGCGTTCTAATAAAATCGGATCTCTCCGGCTTCTACTCTGCAGTTCACGAATATGTTCTTCTGAAAAATTATCCTTCGTCAACATCTTCTTATACCGTCCTTAACAATGATTTATCTATATATGCCATTACTTTTTTTGCTGCATTTCTTCTTCGAGCATACCGAAACAACTGACTTTCATCCACGAAAAAATCTTGAAATGCCTGTGTAAATATTCCCTCATACTCCCCATGTCCTACACATGAAAGAAGCAATTTGTCAGAGACAAGATCAACCAGCATCTTTTCCAGGCCCGTATGCCAGATTTCCTGATTTCCCTTTGGTGATTCTGTAATCAATTTTTCAATAACGACCATATTATCCGACCAATATTGATGAAAAATATCAACCGTTGGATGAATCAGAATATGTCCTGTATAATCGTCTCTAATAGAGTCAAAAATAAAATCACCAAGATCTGATTCTATTGACAGAAAAATTATATTATGCGCAATCTGATGATTAACAAATTCATTCAACTGCACAAGTTCAAAAATGCGGAACTCTATCAACGGATACTGTTCCTGAATACGCTGGGCAAGCACATTTGAAGAATCAGAATATCGGTAGTTATACTTCTGCGCCTGTTCATTGACGACGCAATAGGCGTTTCTTCCAACACGCGCAATTTCTCCATTATCTAACAGCTTCTGAAGGTAGAATCTGGCCGTAGATTCTGTTGCCTGCTTCCTTTCTCTTTGCAGGGCGCAAAGGAAATCCGAGCGCGAAAAAAAATTTTCATTTTTTATATAAGATAAAAATGTTTCCAAGATATCCATCTCCATTTCGCCAAATACTGCAAATCGGCAATTTTATATTATTTTTGCCGACTTGCAGTATTATTGTATCCATGTGAAATCAGTTTGTCAACTGCATTTCGGCAATTTTTTCATTTAGTGCCGAAATTACATTTTCAGTAATCGCGTATACAGGATCTTCCTCCTTCTTATTTTATGTAGAACCTATGTTCTGATTACCTTTTTGATTACCTCTTGATTACCCACCCTCGACAAATCCAGTATTTCTGCGGGTTTCCGGACACGGGAAGCGGGTTCGAGTCCCGTCTCGCGCTTTTAAAAAAGCTAGGTTTTATGCGGGTTTGTGCCATTTTTTTCTGGTTACAAATGGTTACAACCGTGGTTACAAATTATCAACAAGCGCTAATCTCTGACGAAATTCGGGGATGGCGCTTATTGTTTTTATCTTATCATTAATATCCTTGCGGTTCCGATGATAGTGTAATGGTCGGATTCTCGATCTCGGCTTTCCAGTATGTAATAACTCAAACTTCGCACTTTGAAAAGTGCGATTGCACCTTGAAAATTCAATAAATATTGGAAAAAAACAAGCGTAACATCCGCATGTTTGATATAATTTAAGTACCACCAAAAACCATTCAAACAAGGGAGTTACGCCATGTCTAAAATTATAACACAGAATGATCTGGATGCGAAACTGGTTTCTGATAGTATTTCAAATTTCTTTGCACGTTTCCACATTGCAAAGGAACTGAAAAGAGCGAATGCAAAGAAAGAGAAGGGATTTTCTCCAGTGAGCATCTTCCAGTATCTGTTCCTGCTGGTTTTCAGTGGGAAAGCACTGATGATGAGCTTTGCTTCGAGATTTGCAAAAATTATATAGACCTCGTGAACCTGGCAAAAGATACCTGTTCCAGCAGGCGCACACCAAAAAAATACCGCTGTGTCCCCGGTTCCGGCATTCCCGGTTCGCCGGTTAAATACGGGCCGGAAGAAATTTCCCAGTGGGAAAGGAAAAAGGATCTGCACGACCCGGAAAAACAAAACGGCAAATGAGTACGCCTTAAACTTCATCAAAAACCGTAATCATAGGGCTTTCTGTCGGACTGTCAGGTTCTTTATTATTTCAACCTTGCATCAAGCCACTCCAGAATATCCGCATAGACGTTATCTCTGTCTGTTTCGTTCAAAATCTCATGGCGGTCATTCTCATAGAGTTTCAGCTGAATATTTTGAATCCCGGCATCCTTGTAACTCTGGAACGCCTGCTTCACACCTTTGCCGTTTTCACCCACCGGATCACAGGCTCCGGACACCAGAAACAGAGGCAGATTTGCGGGAATTTTGCGGATGCGCTGCGGATTTTGCGCATTTTGGATTGTCAGGAACAGATTATAGTATGCGTTTACCGTAAATTGAAATGTACACCACGGATGAGCCAGATAAGCGTCGACGACCATCTCCTCCTTTGTCAGCCAGTCACACCGCGTGCGTGCAGGCTCGAATTGTTTATTGTAGGATCCAAATGCCATTCCGTCAATAAGATTGCTCCGGTGGTGCCAGCCGCGAAATGCGGCAATGGCACGGCATAGAATTTTCCCGGCCGCCAGGACAGCCCCCGGCTGGGAGCCGGTTCCCATGATGATTGCTCCGGCCAGATCGCTGCCATAGTCCTCAATATACTGTCGAAGCAAAAATGACCCCATGCTGTGCCCAAGCATAAAATAGGGAAGATTTGGATATTTTTCCTGCGTAATTATCTGAAGCTGCCGGATATCCCCGATGACACAGGCATTGCCGTCAGGGTGATGAAAATAGCCATGCTGCTCATCATTCTTTACAGATTCTCCGTGGCCAAGATGATCATTTCCCACCACAAAGTACCCATTCCGGTTTAAATATTCAGCGAAATCACTGTAGCGGTCAATAAATTCTACCATTCCGTGGCAGATCTGTAAGATGGCCTTGATTTCTCCATCCGGCTTCCATGCGATTGCGTGAATCTGTGTTTCTTTATCTTTGGATAAATATGTAAAGTTCTGTTTCATTTGTTGATTTCCTTTCAACTCTTCTGTGCATTCATTATCAGCTAATCATCTGTTATCTTTTATTGTAAATATTTGTATTGTATAATGCAAGAATTCTAAAAAATTTTGATAGCATGTCGATTGTTGTTTTTAACAAGAGAACAATGAAATATGCTGTGAGTTAAGGAATACGGCAAAGAACCGAAGTCTATTCCGGTAGGGTTTAAAACGATAGTAGATATGTATCCTTTGCCGAATCAGAAGTGGGAACCGTTAAGTCTCTATGTACACATTAGCAACATTTTAAGCGGAGGAAGAAACCTCCAGCAGTGCTCTTAATTCCTCATATAATGCTTGGCGTATTAGCAGGCACCGCCCGTTCGATCAGTTTTCGGATTCCGTTACCAACAAACTCGCGAATTTCTGAAAGGGAACGCTCTTGCATACCTGATTTTTTCAGGGCAAAATTCAGGCTGTCTGTTAAATCCTCCAGAGTATCCAATATCGTTCCGTCCATATCAAAAATAATCAATTTATACTGCATAGATTCTCCAATTACCCGTTTAATCCGAAATCTCCAAATGCACAACAATCGGCATATGGCCCATCGCCGGCAAAATTTTTTCTACCAGTTCCTGCGTCTTAATCTTCAAACTGGAGGTGTTGATGCACGGATGGCAGCCGACATATTCTCCCGCCAGGACATCTTCATCAATCACCAGCTGTACCCGGTAATCCCTGTCATTCATCAGTCCCATCACACTGACTGACCCCGGCGTGATATCCAGGAATTTTTCCATATATGTCTCCGAAGCAAAGGACAGTCGGCTGACTCCAAGTTGCTTCGACAAATCTTTCGTCTTAAATTTCTTCGTCCCCGGCATCATCAGCAAATAAAAGTCTGTCTCCTGACGGTTGCAAAGAAAAAGGTTTTTACATATGGTTGCCTGCAAGGCCACATCAATCGCCTCGCACACCTCCATATTCATTGCCGCCTCATGATCCACCCGCTGATAATCGATCTGCAGTGAATCCAGCAGATCATATACCCGGATTTCTTTCTCCATCCGCCCGGCATCCGACGCAGGCCGGCCTGTCTGTAATTCCAATAACATATCTGTTCCTCAAACTTCTATTTCTTCTGCCGGGTTTTCACCGCAGCACCCGCTCCAGCTGTTTTTCCGTTGCAGATGAAAAGTTATTGCGCACCTGCTCATATATCTTCCGCCGGCATTCTTCCGGGTCTTCCCTGTAACAGGACGATACCATCTCATATCCCCAGATATCCTCCGGCCTGGAATAGATGCACACCGGCATTCCGTACTCGCCGCCCCGTTTATTCACTTTCCGCCTGAAATCCTTAATGGTCAGATAGGTCTGCATCTGCAGGTCGGCAATCACACCGTCGAAATTCTTCTCTTTGCCTTTTCCGAACCCGGCATCTTTCTTTAACTGCACACCCATAAATTCTCCGCCGTCCGCAAAGCAGTCCATAATTTTCTTGCTGCGGATACCCGCCAGCTCGTCATCCCACCGGGCGTCAAAATCATAGCCGTCCCTGCGGTAATTCGCAAACGTCGGGAACCATGACAGGCTGATGAAACCGGACTTCTTCCCGAAAAATTTGCCGTATGCCACTTCCCCGCTCCGTGCGATGATCTCGCGCCAGATCCACGGATCTTCCTCCGGGTCTCCGCTCCACCAGAATGGGCCAAAGGTATGTTCCTCCACAGAAAAGCCTTCAATCTCATTTTTGAAAAGAGGAAGAAATCCGATTTCATTGATCCAGTTGATCAGCTCCCGCCACGAACGAATACGCAGGGGATCATCCCATTCCAGTCCGTACATAATCCATTCACCAGTCTCTTTTGCCATATCAATATCCTGTCTTCCTCTTTCACTTGTAAACAAATCAGAGCTGTATCACTTCCGGCGCATGGCTGAAGGAAGAAATTGTCGCCGTACCTTCCGCAAAATAATATACCGCCGTATTTCCTTCCGGTCCTGTCGTATACATATTTTGTAATATCGCCTTTTAAAACTTTAATATGCATTTTCTCCCTCCGTCTCTGCTGTTTACATATGAAACCGTCTGGCGCATTTCGGGCAATACTCAAAATCCTCTGTCGTCTCAAAACCGCAGTAACTACACCGCTTGTAACGGGAACCCGCCGGTCCATAATACTGCCCGCTTCTTCCCGCCGGTCTTAAATTCGCCGGTGTGATTTCCAGGCGTTCTCCCCTTGCAATACGCTTCCCGATTTCCTGATCAAGTTCATAAAGCATCCCGCAACAGGTCGTGCGGACATAATATCTTTTATTCCACCGGAAACATGGGATAAAAAAGAGCGCCAGCACAGTATAGGTCACAAATACTTCATGCGTCATTTCCTTTCATTATATCTTAACTCCCATACTCTTTCAATTAAAAATCCACCTTATCAGCCCTATGAATACTTCTTTTAATACAAACATAATCTTATATTCCATTTATGGAATTTATCTGAAATCATTCTTATCAGAATTTATTCCCTTTCACAAATTATAATCTTACAAACCACCACACATCCAGAACCAGATCAGTGCTCCCAGCATTATTAATCCGACTCCCGGCAACGCCGCCAGCATGATAATCATAAAAAACATGTAGATCAGCACGCCACAACCGGAGTCGCTGTTCTTTTTCTGTCTGTGCCCAGTGTAATTGTCAGCGCCGGATAATTTATAATCCATATAACTATCCATCGCATCATATTGCCCGTTTCCGTTCCAATCGTTCATGTTGTCCCTCCGTTCCAAACCTCTATTTTTTCTTCTTCCTCAACACCGAGCTTCCCATCATGATTCATATCAAACATTTTATCCAAAAAATCAAACATCTTCTTCCTCCGGGATTACCCGGCAAATCACTTTTGACGATGTAATAAACATCACCTCCGCCTTGAATTTCTTTCCGACTTTCTCATAAATGCGACCGGCACTCATGGTTCCCGTTGCCCCGGTAAACGGCGAATTTGCCACATATCCGACCGTACCGATATGCCTCAAAGTCACCCGAATTGCCTCGGAATCAAACGGATTCTTTGGCTCTTTCTCACACTTCACCTTTTTTCCGATCTTGAATGGAGTTAATCCGTAATAATGTTTCATGCCAGTAATTGTGATATATTTCTCCTTCATCTGCACACCTCCTGTTGTCCTACATCTTCTTTACAAGTTTCAAAATACTCACATGTCATGCAGCACCCTCTGCACTGCCTGTCTCCGGTAAATATCTTCCGGATCCAATACCAATACGACTCTGCTAAGCTCAGCGATGCTTCGCTGAGTTTCACTGTAAACCGCATCTCTTTGCCCTCCAAAATCGAAAAAATGGAATCAGAATAAGCAATTTTTTTCTTATCCTGATTCCATTCTAAAAAATTTTAAGTCCAATAAAACTCCCTCGCAAAAGAACCTTTGTTCGGGCAATACGGATTTGTGACGACTAAAAACGCCTTCTCATAACCCTGTTTTTCTTATAAGTACTGCTCCTGTAGCCGTGCAATCTCGGTCTTCACTTCCTCCACAACTGATTCCGGGCCGATGATCTGTGCACCGTTCCCCAACGCCATCACCCAGTGAATGAACTGATTGCTCACTTCCACATGAACATTAACGACAAAATGCTCCTCATCTTCTTTCCGGATTGGAATGTCTTTCCCGAACCGGTCGATGATCGCGCCGGCCAGGTAATTCGCACAACGAAGCTTCACCACTTCCTCCCGGCCGCCATACATGCCGAACATCTTTTTTGCATACACCGCCATATCAAATTCCTTAAAACGGTTCTTGCCCTGCCGCAGTTCATTCACAGTTTTGATACGGAGCATTTTATCTACACGGAAATGTTTGATCTTTTCTTCCGCACTGTCATACGCGACCAGATAATAGTTTTCGTCATCCCACGAGAGAGCCCAGGGACTGACTTGATAGTATGCCCCGTCGTGGCGCAGCTCCATCTCCTTCTCCACATTCCACTGGTAATACTGGAAACGGATCTGCCGGTTCTCCGCGATTGCAGAGTGGATCTCATCCACATTGTAATAAATGCTCTCGTTCATCGTCTTAATACGGGAGGCCACATACACCTGGCGCTGCAGCTGCTTCGCCTCGTATTTACTGGCAAGCCCCTCGATCTTTTTGATCAGCTCATTCGATTTCCTGGCAGTAATGAATTTTGCGGACTGGACGGAATCCACCAGAAGTTTCAGCTCCGCCAGCTGGAACTGGCGGTTCCCGATATAATAATAGTAGGTACGGTTCTGCTGCACCCCGATGACGTCCACGCCGAACTTTCGTAGGCTCT
>Ga0192240_10364_pt1 | contig 19820 bp, 13 predicted proteins | sample Koala_Koa27_H3_FD_131237 | JGI IMG/M metagenome (GOLD analysis project Ga0192240, IMG submission 131237) | Enriched cells from koala feces incubated with labeled cellulose particles, San Francisco Zoo, California, United States - Koala_Koa2-7_H3 ...
CAGAGCGAGAAAAGATGCAGCTCAAGGTACGGAAGCCAATACTGCCAAAGAAACTCCAAAACCGGTTATGACAGATGCGGAAATCGCTAAAATGTTGAAAGATCAGTTTGCGCAGAGTCGTAAGATGCTGGACATCCGTGAGAAGTATTATAATGAGTTCAGCAAGATTCTGTCTCAAAAGCAGATCATGAAGATTTATCAGCAGGAAAAGAGCAATATGAATAAATTCAGAAAAGAGTTTGACCGTAGAAAAGGACAGAAACCGGGACAAGGTCACAAACCCGGACAAGACCGCCAGAGACAAAGACAGCATACCCCTCATCAAACTCAAAAGTAGATAATGGATTAGGTATTATTTATTATAGTGTTTTATTTTACTAAAGTCAACACAAATTGGGCATAGGCAGATATATCTATTCTTTTCAGTATCGTTGATTATTCATTGTGTCTTGTTACTGATAAGTTTTGGCAGCCTATGCACAGTCCGGCAAAGAGAGCTTTGCCGGACGTGTAGTTGATGCTGACTCATGATACATGGTATTCTGCGTCTGAATCTGCTGGAAGGATAAAGCTGATTAAATATTTATCAGTCTGAAACCTCTGCGGGGTATTAATTGTTGTATCCATGCGAAAACAATGAAAACCTTGCTGAATGGAGTTTCGACTGATTAAAAAATTAAAGGACAGAGGACGTTGGCGTATCTTCAAACTCAAATTGATTGATGCGCGGCTTTACTTTGTCAGTATCTTCGTCGGGTTACTGACGGGGCTTATTGCTGTGCCTTATCATTACCTGCTTCAGTTCTTCTTCAATCTTCGCCATGACTTCTTTGATTCTCATCCTAAATGGTATTGGTACCTTCCTCTTTTTCTGTTAATGTGGGGGATTCTTATATTTGTCTCCTGGCTGGTGAAAAAGATGCCGTTGATCACAGGAGGAGGTATTCCACAAACACGTGGAGTTATCAATGGAAGAGTTGCGTATAAACATCCTTTCATTGAGGTGATTGCCAAGTTTGTGGGAGGAATACTTGCGCTAAGCACCGGTTTGTCTTTAGGACGTGAAGGACCTTCGGTGCAGATCGGTTCGTATGTAGGATGTCTGGTTTCTAAATGGGGGAGAGTGCTTGCCGGCGAGCGGAAACAATTGTTGGCGGCGGGTGCCGGTGCCGGGTTGGCGGCTGCTTTTGCTGCTCCGTTGGCTTCCTCATTGCTGGTTATAGAATCTATTGAACGGTTTGATGCGCCAAAGACGGCGATTACTACCTTGCTGGCAGGAGTCGTTGCCGGAGGAGTCGCCAGTTGGCTTTTTCCTATCAATCCGTATTTTCAGATTGATGCGATTGTACCGGGAATGACTTTCTGGTCACAGGTAAAGTTGTTTCTTCTTTTGGCGGCTGTGGTTTCTGTTTTCGGAAAGTTCTTTTCTGTCACTACGCTTCAGGTCAAACGTATCTATCCGGCCATCAAGCATCCGGAATACGTAAAAATGCTATATCTGCTCTTTATTGCTTATCTCATCTCTATGGCAGAAGTCAATCTGACAGGAGGTGGGGAACAGTTTCTGTTGGCACAGGCCATGCATCCCGATACCCATATTCTTTGGATTGTCGGTATGATGTTGTTGCATTTTGTATTCAGTACCTTTTCTTTTTCGTCAGGACTGCCGGGAGGAAGTTTCATTCCTACATTAGTGACAGGAGGGCTTTTAGGGCAAATAGTTGCATTGATTCTGGTTCAGCAAGGAGTGATTGCTTATGAAAATATCAGTTATATCATGTTGATCTGTATGTCTGCTTTTCTGGTTGCGGTCATACGTACACCTCTCACCGCTATTGTGCTGATTACTGAGATTACGGGACATCTGGAAGTCTTTTATCCTTCTATTGTAGTGGGAGGACTGACTTACTATTTCACGGAAATGCTTCAGATAAAACCTTTCAATGTGATTTTATATGATGATATGATTAATTCTCCTGCGTTTAAAGAAGAGGCCCGCTACACTTTATCGGTAGAGGTCATGAGCGGTTCTTACCTGGATGGTAAAATCGTGGATGAACTTCGCCTGCCGGAACGTTGTATTATTATTAATGTTCATCGTGACCGGAAAAACTGGCCTCCCAAAGGGCAGAAACTGATGCCGGGGGATCAGGTGCAGATAGAAATGGACTCGCAGGATATCGAGAAACTCTATGAGCCGTTAGTCAGTATGGCGAATATTTATTAAAAAAGAAGTGAAGCGTTTATTCAACGCTTCTCAACCATGCAATTTCTTCTGCCCACTTGCTTTCATCGGGTGTTTCAAGAATAAGTGGCATATTATCGAATCTTGAATCTTTCATTAATCTTTCAAAGAATGCACTCCCGATCAGTCCCTGGCCTATGTTATCGTGACGGTCAACATGACTGCCTAATTCTTTTTTAGAATCATTCAGGTGCATACCACGCAGATACTCGAAACCTACTTCTTTTTCAAATTCGTCAAAGACTTTATCGTAATCATTCACTATGTCATATCCCGCTGTATATGTATGGCAAGTATCCAGGCAAATACCTACACGGCTTTTATCATTCACCCGGTCGATGATATATCTTAATTGCCAGAATTCACTTCCTAAATTACTGCCTTGCCCCGCAGTATTTTCAATAACGGCCGTTACTCCTTTAGTCTTCTCCAAAGTCAGGTTGATACTTTCTGCAATGAGTGCGAGACAATCCTCTATGGAGATTTTATTCAGATGGCTGCCGGGATGGAAATTGAGAAGTTTCAGTCCTAATTGTTCGCAGCGTTGCATCTCATCTAAAAAGGCAGCTCGACTTTTCTCCAATCCTTCTTCTTCGGGGTGTCCCAAATTAATAAGGTAACTGTCATGCGGTAAAATATAGTCTGTTTGGAAATTGTACTTAGTGCAATTTTCTTTGAAAAGACGGATGTTTTCTTCTGTCAATGGTTTACTCACCCATTGACGTTGATTTTTAGTAAACAGGGCAAAGGCATTTGCTCCAATCTCATGCGCATTGACAGGGGCGAATTCTACGCCGCCGGATGCGCTTACATGTGCTCCAATGTATTTCATCTTTTATTCTATTTAAATTTTATCTGTTGATATAACATTTATGCAGGTTTCAATGTTTGCGTAGAGTACCAACATAGGCAAAGATACAATTTTTTAGTAGTAAACTCAATGCTCATTATGATAAAGGTACAGTGATCTACTGTCTTTTTATATCCCACATCTCAGGTATTAATGGTTGAGTTGTCAGATGTTAATATCTGAGATGTCAACTGTTAATACCTGAAAAGTCAGATATTAATACCTGTCATGGACATTATTAATGCTTGAAATGTGGCATAATAAGCATTGTCACCTTCAATAAAAGACAATAAAAGAAAGGAGCTATTCGTAAGTTTATAATAACCATTGAATAGCTCCATATTGTGTGCCAGAATTGAGAAATTATATCTCAAAATCCGGTAAATAGTCAGTCAGAACCTTATTGACCTGTTTCCCTTGTACTTGATCTGTGATGATAGTCGCACCTTCCTTCTTGCCGGCATCGTATTTCAAAGAAACCTTTTCCGCTTGATGGGTGACGCTGATTGCCGCTTTCCCTTTCTCCGTCAGATTGCAGGTAATAATCCAGTCGCCTACTTGTACGGTATTGCCTTGGCGAACCACTTTCATATCCGCACGGTTATTTCCATGTGTATCCATAACGGTGAGGAAACGGGCAGTTTTACATGGAATGGTAGTAGACGAAAAATGCCAGTGATTGGGATACTTCACAGCTTTTCCCAGGGCATTGGTTACATTCTTCCAGTTGGTTGGAGCGCAGAAGAAGGTATCTACGATGGCCTGTTCCGTCTTTGCCGAACTGAAAAGATGAGCAACAGAGATGCCTCCATCCTTATTCTTTCCCGTAACTTTCACTTCATCAGGAAGTTCCTGCATTTCCATCGGAAGTTCTACCGTATGCAGCAGATAGCTCCATGTGACCGCTTCTTTTCCTTCCAGTTCATCATAAATCACATACACTCCCGTATTGCCTAATTGAATGATGTGCCGACGGAACATCTTCAGTTTGTTCTCATCCCATCCCTTTTCGGGAGTGTACTGCGTGCCGGAAAGTTCACCACGTTTCAACCAGATAGGAGCTGTGATCTTTCCGTAAGCATTGGAAGCGTCTCCCACCATATACGAAATCTTTTCTCCTTCATACCAACGGGGAATCCATCCGTAACCTTCCGTCCCGATAGTCTGAGTCATTCCATTGACCAGAATACTGTTGTGTGCACGGGTGTTTCGATAGGAATACATACAATGGTCATCGGTAAAACCGGTACGATGTCCGCTGCTATAGAAGATCGCCTTGCCGCCATAGAAGGTATTAAATGCATTCTGATTGGCCAATGCGTGCGAAGTTGAACCGTATGGACTGGAACGGAATGACAACATTGCGTTCTTTTCTATATCCCCCAACGAAGTATGCATCGTAGCAATTCCCGTTTCATTAAATACTTTCGTCATCGGCAACTCTGCCAATGAGTGTTCTTCTTTCGGGAGTGCCTTGTCAGTAATGCAGCGATACCAGGTCAGATCACCTGCTTTTCCAAGAAAAGACTTTTTCATGATATCCGGTTCTTTCTCTAGAATGGTACGTGCGTAGGCGGCTGCCCACGGATTATTGCATTCACGTGCTAAAGCATCCGCATAGCCGACCCGTGTCCCGTTCGGTTTCATTTTCGTTTCATGGGAGTTACCGTGTCCCGCAGATTTGGAGAACGGAGGCTGATGATAGATTACATAGAGCACATTGTTGTTATACCAGGGATCGGCAAAGAAATCGAAACCGCTGATACGTGAATAGAAAGCGGGAACTTCGATCAATGTACGAAGGTTGACATGGAAATAAGAGTCACCGTTGTGCCATCCTCCGTCGGTGTTGAGTCCCGGCAGACGGGATACCCATTCGTTATAGCAATAATCTACCCAAGTGGAAGCCATCGGCAATTCACCGTATGTAGCAAAAGCTGCCATATTCAGAATACGGAAAGTCATCTGCCATACATGATTGTCGGCAATACGGTTTTCCAGATGATTCACATATTCATGATAAAACTTATGGGCGTTTTCGCTGATCGTTTCGAGAAGCAACTGTTTTTCGGCAGGCGTTAACAGATTGTACCATGCATCATAAGCGGAAGTACTCATGGACAGAATCGTGGAGCGGTTGAAATCTCCTGCGAAGTACTTACTGTCTTTCCACGAAAGAATTTCGGAAAGACGTTTGATACCTTCTTTGTAGTACACTTCGTCTTTCGTCAGCAGATAAGCGCGTACCATAGCTTCTATGTTCGCTTCTTCGCGGTCTACTATCTTGCGGCTTTCCCGAATCAATGCCGAGCGATATTGTACGATGTTTGTCAATTTGACTACTTGGGTGGTATCGATTTCCTCCTCCAGATGTTTCAATGGATGATTGAGGCATTTCCTTGCTTTCTGAATATAGAGCTGCGCTTCCGGATTATTCTTGTTCCGCTCGATGATCTGATCCCAGTCTTTGGCATCGAGCAGGATACGGGGATGGCTTTGAGAGAACTTCGCCAGCACTTCTTGCAAGGAGGGAGGATTGAACGTACGTGTCTGCTCGTCCACATAGAAATGATAGACGGGCGACCATTCTTCTTTGCTGTCCTTATCAAGGTAGGCGTGCTGCCAATACCATTTCCCTTTTTCAAAGAGTTTGAAAGGATTGAAGAAAGCCCAGTTTCTTTCGGCGGTCATTACTTCCGATTTAAACTCAGGATCACGTGCGATACGGATGCGGTATGTCACTTCCGGTTTGTGATCTTCTTCTTCCACTCCGTCAAGCACAGGTCCGAGGTGGGGGAACTTATCCGGCCACATGAAACGCGGCGGATTGACTGCTATGTGCTGACCGTCTAGTGGAGAAGGTGTTTCGCGGACTTCATGCATCAGCGTCTGCTGACTCAGACGCAGGATGCTTTTCTGCGCATATCCACTATAGGAAAGCATAGCTACAAATAACAGGAAAATATAATATCGTTGTTTCATCATCTTATTTTTTTAAGAGTTCTTTCAGACTGATTGTCTTGTTGTTGATCAGCGGACGTGCCCAGAAACCGATGAAGGTGATATATCCCACAAAGAGCAGGATAGACAGCATACCTGTACGCAAGGACGTAGCATCTGCCAATGTACTCACAATCATCGGCCCGCCTGCTCCACCCACGATAGCCGAACATAAAATTCCGGCAAATGAGCCGTGATGCTGTGAAGCCGAGTTCAGCGCCAATGAGAAGACGATAGAGTACATCATGGAAATACTGAATCCGATAGCAGGAAAGGCGATTAGCGAAACATCCTTGCTTCCGAATAAAGCGGCTAGTAACAGCACTATCGTCAATACCCCCGAAACCTGTAGCAGGCGTTTGCTGTCAATCAGTTTCAGAAGAATCATTCCGACCAGACAGCCTGCCGTCATCAGTCCCCAGAAGTAGCTGACTGCCTGCGCACCTTCCGCCTGCGGGTTTACACCGTGATATTGTTCGAGGAAGGTACTCATGAAGATAGAGGTTCCTTGTTCCGTACTGACATAGCAGAAGATTCCCAGAAAGAACAACCATACATATTTCTGCTTGAACAGGGCGAGGTAGGAATCTTTCGATCCGCTTTTCTCATCTTCTTTCAGTTCAATCTTCGGGAAATGCGAAACACCGACGGCAATCAGCATCACCAGCAACAATAAGGTAAATACCCAGTAGAGAGATACCCAAGGCATATCTTGTGGCGTCATATCCGCCAGCAAGTCAAGGATAAGGCTTTTTCCTGCTGTATAAGTGGCAGGATCAAGTTCCCGAATCAGATAAGTATATGCCAGCGGGCTTAGGAAGGAGGCGATACCGAACATAAATTGTGCCAGTTCAGCGATGAAAGCATAGTTTTCTTCTCCTCCTACAGTACGTTGGAGCGGATTCAGCACGGTTTGCAGCATTGCCATTCCCAGACCGATGATGAAAGATGAAGCTAGCAACATCGGATAAGTATGCATACAGGCGAACAGGATGGTTCCGATAAACGGCATCAGGAATCCACAGAACAAGACAGGCTTTTCACCGAAACGGTCGATCAGTAGTCCGGCAGGGATGGACATAATGGCGTAAGCCAGAAAGAAGGAAGTCGGGATAAACCCCGCCATCGCAAGATCGCTCAGATTGAAATTGTGGATAATGTCCGGAATAAGCGGTCCCAGAATATTGGTAATAAACGAGATAGTGAACCAGAACGCCATAATTAGCGCCAGCATTCCTAGATTTTTCTTCATAATCTTAAATAAGTTGAGAAGGTTTTCTGCTCTTCATTTAATTCGGTTTTCTATTTAAAAAGAGGGAGGCGGCACCGGTACTTCCGGCTTTGTTGCCTAAAGAGGCTGCCATGATTTCCGTGTTCACGGCACAGTCGGGGATGGCATAGCGAAGGGCTTTCTCACTTACTTTCTGAATATAAAAGTCTCCGGCTTCGGACAGTCCTCCGCCGATAACGACTCTTTGAGGGCTGAAGATATTAATAAATCCGGCAATGCCGTGACCGAGGAAATCACAATGTTCGTTCAGCGACTCAGCCGCAATCTTATCTCCTTGTTTATAGAGACGGACGATCAATTCTCCGTTTATTTCTTCATTCGGATAAGAGATGCCGGCTTCGGCTATCCGTTTGCTGAAACGACGGACCAGTGCGGCAGTGGAAGCATAATGTTCAAGGCATCCTATTGAACCGCAGGCGCAAGGTTCACCATTAGCTATCAAGGGGACATGTCCCAATTCAGTACCTCTATTGGCGTATCCGTTAAACAGTTTGCCGTCAATTATGACTGCGCCACCGATACCGGTTCCTACAGTCAGAAAGACCACATGAGTGGCTCCGTTTCCGGCTCCGTACATCGTTTCGCCGAGTCCCATCAGATTAGCGTCATTTCCCAGTTGGGTAGGAAGTCCGGTCTCTTTTTCCATCCGGTCTGCCAGTTTCAGATTTTCCCAGCCTTGAATATTCTCCGCACCTCCCAATACGATACGATTCGTACAATCGACAATTCCCGGCGTCCCTATCCCGATACCGGCTATTGTATATTCCTTTGCTTCAGCAAAGTTTTTCACCTCCTTGACTGCCTTGACTAATTGCCCGATGACAGCTTCGGCTGATACGTCGGCATTCGACGGCAACTTCCCCTGAAAGTAAAATACCCCATTATTATCAATAAGAGCATATTTCACCGAAGTCCCGCCCAGATCAATTCCTATAGCGTATTCTTTTTCCATATAACTAGGTATGTTTTAAATTCGTTTATACTGTGCCATGCTTGTGCCACCGTATTGGCACGCTTGTGCCAAAGGCTTGGCATAGCAGTGCCAACAGCTTGACACAACTGTGCCAACGGCTTGGCACAAGCAAAGCAACTGTTTTCTTTCATATACCAGTTTATACTCTTTCTGCCCAGATAGGTGAACTCCATGCCCATTGCCCGTCACGCTGGCGAACACGCACGTAGTAGTAATCTGTATCACGCAGAGGCTCTTTATCTTCCATATAGTGTTCCACAGTGAAACAGCTTTCGGGCATAGCACGATTGAAGAGAATCGCTTCGCTCAGCCAGCCGATCATGAAGTGCGAACGTGAGCCTTCGAGCAATTCGCCCAATGTGTGTTCAAACTTCTTGCCGTTGAAATCAGCAATCACTTTTCCGTCTTTTGGCATCTCTACTTCGAGGATGACAGCCTGCATGGCAGCGGTAGTCGTATTCGGATTCTTGCTGCTGTACATATCCAGTTCGGTTTCTTTTTCGCTTGCGGATACAATGCGGTTTACGTGAGTGTGGAATTCTGTTTCTCCTTCTTGCGGAGAAGTGAAGGCCGCACCGCGGAAACATGGAGTGACGCTCAGAATGCGTCCTTTGTCTACAGACAATTTACCTTGCCAGTGTACATACTGCTCTTCACGGTTCCATCCGAAATCTACTTTCACTTTGCAGCGGACAGTATCACCTTCGGGGGCAACCGGAGTCAACGGACCATTCATGCGGGCCAGAATCTGACCGTTCTTTACGATATCCACATAGTCGATGCAACTTTCTCCGGTAACGTTCAGATAAATGCGGCGGCTGTTGCCACGTACTACGTCACCCATGAAAGCGTCGTTGAGGCGGAAGTCAATCAAAATCTTATCGCCGGTTGCGGCGCATACGTGGCGGGTGCGAAGTGCTTCCCATATAGCGTCGCGGGTCAATGACGGAGCCAGTACACCGATACGGCCGTCGCCATAACTGCCCGGATAACCCGAATGTTGATCGGTAGAAGCCATAATACCGAATTTATTTCCCAGTTCCAGACCATATTGAATGGTTCCTTCCCATTGGCGGGGGCCCATATCGTGCAAGTATGGATAGTCACCCTGATCGCTTTCGGCCAGACCGTGACGGGAATACATTTCTACGAACGGGGTCTGGTCTCCTTCGGTAAAGCATTTCCAGTTATAGCCGCGATAACCACCCTGATAGCCCATATGGTGAGGAGTGATAAATACTTTGTGTCCTTTGGCTTTCTGTTTCCAGTCTTCGATGGAGGTACACTCTACAAGCGGTGCATCGAGATCGTAATTCAAGGCAACATGGTCGCCATGTTCCATGCTGTGTGCTTCATATCCAACGAAAGTGAGGAATTCTCCTTCTTTATTATATTCGTTTGTCATGGCTACGTACTTCTCATATCCGCCTTCGCGCAAACGTTTGAAAGCACCGGTATGGTAGTCGATTACCCATTTCAGGCGTGGATCGTCTGCTCCGGGGATATCCGGCCACATGGCGTGGGGTGTTACACTTACAAAATCCAACTGTCCTTTCGCTGCTTCAAAAGCATCACGCATATCGCCGTGTCCGTATGTGATGTTACAATGGTTGTGCAGGTCTCCCCAGTACATTTTGAGGTCACTTGCCGATGGCATTTTCTTTTTGGCTTCTTTACTTCCTGCCGCACAAGAGCCGAGCAGGCTGCCGGATGCTGCCAGTCCTAAAAAAGACCAGCCAGTATTCTTTATAAAATTTCTTCTGTCCATGATATGATTGTTTTGGGTTATTTATCGATTTTCCATCAGTCTTCTGTCTCCTTTGAAAAGCACTGTCTCTTTTTCATCGGGATCATTGTCTTTATATTGTTTCTGAGTTTCTTCAAGTAGTTGCATCAACTCTTTTTGTTTCTTAGCATATTCCGCTTTTCCGAAGATATTGTTCATTTCTCTCGGATCGGCTTTCATGTCATACATTTCCCATTCGTCAATGTCGTTGTAGAAATGAATCAGTTTGAAGTCCTGCGTGCGAATGCCGTAATGACGTTTTACAGAGTGTTCTGCCGGATATTCATAATAATGATAGTAGGCTGCTTTACGCCAGTCGGCAGGAGTCTTGCCTTCGTTTTCCAATACTGGTTTCAGTGATGCTCCCTGAATATCAGATGGCACTTCTACACCGGCAAAGTCAAGGAAAGTGGGGGCGAAGTCTACGTTCATGCTAATGGCGTTGCTGGTGCTTCCGGCTTTAATGGCCTTCGGATAACGGATGATAAGCGGCATACGCTGACATTCTTCGTACATGAATCGTTTGTCAAACCAGCCGTGTTCACCCAGAAAGAATCCTTGGTCGGAAGTATAGACAATAATGGTATTGTCCAGTTCGCCGATCTTTTCGAGATAATTCAGCAGACGACCGATATTCTCGTCTACAGCCAGAACGGTAGCCAGATAATCGCGCATATATTGCTGGTATTTCCAGCTGATTAATGCCTTGCCTTTCAGGTCGCCTTTGCGGTATTCGGCAATGCGCTGTGCATAGGCGGAATCCCATTTGTCCTGTACTTCTACAGGCATGTGCTTATAAACGCTATACAGGCGGTTTGTCGTATCTTTCAGCATTTCTTCGCGAGTGAGCAGTTTTAAGTCCCAGTCATTCGTCAGCGTATGCTCGATCGACATATCTTGTTCCCGTGCCGCTTTCCCGCGTCCTTCGTAGTCATCGAACAGGTTTGCGGGTTCGGGGAAAATAGTATTGTTGAATATACCCAGATGGCGGGGGCGGGCATCCAGTTACGGTGGGGAGCTTTCTGATGATACATCATGCAGAAAGGTTTGTTTTTGTCGCGGTTTTCGAGGAAATCGATTGCCTTGTCGGTGATAATATCCGTTGCATATCCTTTTTCTACGATGTGCTTTCCGTCTTCCCAGAAGTCAGGGTCGTAGTAGTCGCCCTGCTCATGCTGGCCGCTGAGTATGCTCCAGTGGTCAAATCCCTGCGGTTCGCTGATAAGATGCCATTTACCGATCATGGCAGTCTGATAACCGGCTTGTTGAAGTAGTTTCGGGAATGTCTGCTGATCACCGTTGAAGGTGCTTGCATTATCGGTAAAGCCGTTCTCATGGCTGAATTTTCCGGTGAGGATGCAGGCACGTGAAGGACCGGAAAGGGCATTGACTGCATAACAATTGTCAAAACGGATACCCTCATTGGCTATACGATCCATATTGGGAGTCTGGATGAGGTTGCCACCATAGCAGGACATAGCTTGGGTGGTATGGTCGTCGGTCATCATGAAGATGATGTTCGGACGTTTGGTTTCTTCTTTTTTCTGGTTGGCACAGGAAGCGAGGCTTAGTGCAGCCAATGGAAGCAGTAAGGTAGAGGGATTGCTTTTCATGATAGAAATAACATCTGATGATAAAAAAATGACCAGTGAGGAGCCGAGGCCTTTTCCGTAGCGGGCATATATCCGCATGGAAATCTGGCCTCAGTGCCTCGCTGGTCACTGGATTATAATTTATATTTTAATGACTGTTTCTTGCCGTTTACTTTCACTTCTATTTCCAGTCCGTTTTCATCGAACGTTTTGTTCTTGAACTTAGCGTCAAATTTAGGGGCATCTGTGCTCTTCTTGACTGGGTAAATAACTGTGATGTAACGTACCACATTCTCATTGTCTTTCTTTACGTTGAATGAAACATTCATACGTTTGTAGCGCTTGCGATATGCAGTAGAACACCATCCCGGCTCTTTTTTCATGCTCATGCCTTCAGGGCCGAAGCATTGAAGTTTCATGTTGCTTCCATCCTCGAATTGAGTCAGGAATGTCATGTCTTCGCGGCTGTTGGCTATCTCACCTTTCGGCATCTGATAGTGCAGGTTGACAGAACCTTTGGCGCTGCCTGATACTTCATCTACAATGACAAAGTAGGTATTGTCTACGAAGAAGACCGAACGGCGGTGCTTGAAGTTCTTGTAGCTTGGGTTTTCTGTAACCAATGTCTGGATATTGCCTTCCGGCTGCCACAGTTTAGTAACAGATTCGGTTGTTTCCAGATTTTTATTGTCCAGAGTCACGGTGTTGTGTACGGAAGTCTGACGGTGCCAGTTGCGTTGTTCCATCACTTCGCCTTCACCTGCATATACATACGAACCGGAGTCGGGGAACAGGTTCTTGCCGTTAAACCACATTTCGAAAGTACCGTTATCCGGCTGACAATGCCAGAAACCTTTCGGACCGGCTTTTACTACCATTTGTGTAGCATCCATTCCCCAGGAATTGCGGAATACAAAGAAACCTGACTTCAGGAAACCTTTCGACATATAATCAGGTAATGCACCCTCTTTGCCGTCTGTTGCCAAATACTTGATAGTTTCGTTTTTGGGGAACAGTTTGCTCCATTCACGATAGTTCTTCAGCATTTCTTTTTTTCTGTGATTTTAGCATCACTGAAACATGGATTTGTGTAATCCGGGAAAGAAATATTAGCATAGAACATGATCATCTTTTCGATGGTATCCAGATATTCCTGTGGAAATTCATTACGGAATCCGTTAACATCTGCAATACCCAGTGCCTTGCAGAAGATATTGATAGCAGCAAGGTGGTAATGCGGGTCAAGTTCAAACTGACCGCCATCGTTGTAAACCTGTACGTTTATTTCACGGTTCAGAATGTCGATACCACTTTTTCTCCAGGCCGGAGCTTCTTTAAATTCCGGGAAGAATGCACCTGCATAAATCATACGCTGGGCTTCGAACAACAAGTGATTACCCTGATCAGAGTAATTAGCCAGAATATGTACGGCATGTTTATGATAGTTCACCAGAAATTCAGTCAGGAAATCCGGAGTGAAAGAAGGAGAGGGGAGGAACAACTGGAACTGGGTAGTCTGATCCTGCAGACGATTACTTACTTCCAGCGGACGCCATGCGAAACGTACATTTTCCACTTCGCCTTTAATCTTACCGTCACTTACCAGTTCGTATTCTTTCTTGTCCATCTTCACCAACGGATTCTTTTTGATCCAGTCGATGTATTGGTATGCCCATTCTTTGGCATATTTTTCGTCACCCGATACACGGTATGCCTTACCCATCGGAGTAAACCATTTATGACGGTGCAACTGCCAGCGGAGTTCATTGTCTTTCACCGGCCAGTATTGCCAGTTGATATCTTCTCCGTAGTTGTAAGAAGGCTGGTAACCTTTGTGAACAAAGAATGTATGTTTCAATCCGTCGTCCGCCCATTGCTGTTCTTCTTTGCCGATAGTGATCTTTTTCAGATTAATATCCGGAGTCTTCACATTCGTACGTGCACGGTAATAGTCGAGCAGTGCTTTTGCGGCATCCTCATCTTTGCCTTCCTGATGTAAGGCTTTTACTTTCTCCAATCCGGGGTAGTCCAGGTTGAGAAGCGAGAATACCTCGCTTTTCAACTCTTGGGCATAACCTTTGCCTACGAAACAAGCAAATGTCAGCAGGACGATATATTTCAGGGTTTTATTCATGATATCATTTATTATTCTGCAATTTACAATTTAGATTTGAATTTTCTCAGCTATGTTACTCAATAACTCTCACCTCTTCATTCTCCACTTTCAACTTCTTCAAGTCCATGAATCTCTTCAATGCTTCCAGATAGTAGTAGTCAGCATAATTCAGCGGAGTATCGATTTCAGAACCGTTCGGCAATGATCCGACAGAGTGCATTAGGATGAATCCCTGGTTTTCGCCGACTTTGGCAAGGTATGCGTCGCTTGAAAGGCTTTTCAGAATTTTTTCTGCATAATCCAGATATTTCTTTCCGTCGGGTACCATTGTGCTAAGTTCAATGAATCCTGCGGCTGTTACAGCAGCAGCCGAAGCATCGCGTGGAGTCTCTTCGGTGACAGGAGCATCGTAGTCCCAGTAAGGAATTGCATCGTCTGTTTTCACGCGCTCCATGATCATGTCGGCTATGTTTACGGCAAAGTTCAGGAAGGTAGTGTCATTTGTTTCGCGGTAGCAGGAAGTGTATCCGTATACAGCCCAAGCCTGTCCGCGCGACCATGAAGAATCGTCGTTTTTACCCTGGTGAGTCTGTTTGCGTTCTACTGTGCCGTCGTTGTTATAGCTTACTACATGCCAGCAAGTATAGTCAGGACGGAAATGATTTTTCATCGTAGTGATAGCATGCTTGATAGCGACATCCTTGTATTTGTTGTCGCCTGTCCATTTGCTTACAGTGAACAGAAGGTCCAGATTCATCATGTTATCGATGATTACCGGGAAGTTCCAGCTGCCAAAGTCCCATGAACGGATGGCTCCGATTGAATCGTTGAAACGTCCGCTCAGGTTATCGGCAGTTTCTTTCATGACAGCTTTGATGGTATCGTTAGGAGCCAGACGCTCAGCGTTTCCGTAGCTGCAGTTGATCATAAATCCCAAATCATGTGTACCTTTATAATAGCGTACCGGATTCAGCAGGTTTGTATATTGAATGGCATCCGCTTTCAGTGTATCATTTCCGGTCAGTTCGTATGCGTACCACAGTGATCCGGGGAAGAAACCGCTTGTCCAGTCGTATACTACACATAAACGGCGTTTGCCCATTTGTTCGGCAGTAGGTTGCGGACGAAGTGAGTCCTGAAAAGTAGAAGGATCTCTTTCTAATTGGCGGCAGAGGAAATCCATGTCATATCCGGTGCGGATTGAACGTGGAAGCTGACCGGTTCCGTCAATTTCTTCTGCTGTGAGTTGTAACTGGGCAGAAGCTACATCCAGCCCTTTCTTAATCCAACTGTAGTCTTCCTTTGGAGTTGTCTGGCACGATGCAAGTGCAATGGCAACCGAAGCAAAGAGAACAAGTTTCTTTTTCATGTTATTCATTTTAAGTGATTGTTTTTAGAAGTTTTGTAACTGATGCAAAAGTAGATGAATGGGTTTAAATTATGTGATAGGATTGTTTAAAAGGCATTCAATACCTGCTTTTCTAGTTTTGAATTTGTCGAAAATGATTTTAATATTCTCCAATATGCCGTGTCACAAGCATATTGGAGAGAGTTTTATTCAGTTACCATTTGGGATTTTGATTAAATTGGATGCACAAGTCCATGTCTCGTTGTGGAATAGGGAACAGCTCATGTTTGCCTTCTTCTGTATAAGTGGCTACTGAATAATTTGGTGATCCTGTACCTTCCCACCAATAACCTAATTCTTTAGCGGTCGCTTGCACTGTTTTATAATAAATACCCCAACGGATTAGGTCTTGACGACGGTGTCCTTCAAATGATAATTCATAACTGCGTTCTTTGCGGACTGCTTCACGAAAACTTGTTTCATCGAGTCCTTGTGGCAGATCGCATGCGCTTGTGTTACTTGGATTGCCATAACCGCGGCGACGTACGGCATTGATTGCATTATATGCCTCAGCATCGGGACCATGTTTCCATTCGTTTAATACTTCTGCATAAAGCAATAATACGTCTGCATAGTGTAAGAAATACCAGTTCACATTAGATTTATCATTGTTGATGAAACTATTTGTTGTTACATACTTCTGAATATCCCATTTTGCAGGAGTATAGTTTTGCTTATTTTTCTGAGCTTTAGTAGGATCAGCATCTTTCTCTGCTGCACTTTCATCTGTATCACTGGCGCCGGCTACCCAAAGAGATTTTTTTTGTGTCAGTATATTGGTAGTTGGCTATAGATAAATCACGACGGATATCCGATACATCTTCTCTCCAGTCAAGCACAAATGTATGAACTACTTTTACGTTGGCTGCACAACTTCCGCGTACACCTGCAATAGCGGTTGTTTTAACTCCGTTCCACTTACCGATACGTCCTACCGGATCACTGTTGCCTGATACTGTCGGTGAGTAAAATGATATTTCAATCAAACTTTCAGTCGGGTCCCAAGTGCCATTACAGGTATTCTTCCATAGTTGTTCGTAATCTTTCAACAGTCCATGTTTGCCGGATTCTACCAAAATGCGTGCGGTTTTTGCAGCAGCTTCCCATTTGGATTCATCCTTTACCGGATAGCCAGCCCAGGTAGCATAAACTTTGGTCAATAAGCCTAATGCTGCTCCTTTTGAGAAACGATAGTCGTTGCTTTCGCGATATTGGTCATCTGTCGCGTATGGTAAAATGTCACAAGCGTACAACAAGTCGTCTTCTATGTATTCGTATACCTTTTCTGGAGCTGATTGTACATATGTAGCCGGATTCTGATTTGACATCTGAGTACTTGTCATTAAGACAACATTTCCAAATCGGCGTACTAATTCAAAGTAGAACATACCTCTTAAAGCTCTCGCTTCCGCAATGTATAAGGTGGCGAGTTTTTTGTCAGTTGTAGTATATGATCCTATTTTATTTGAGATACGTTCCAGAAAATCATTTGCTCTGTAAATACCGGTATAAAGTGCTGCCCATGTTTGCTGTACTTCAGACTGAGTGGTTGGGAATGAGTTTGTCGGAATGATACGGAAATTTTCATTACCGCTACCTTCCACTTGTGAAATATCCGTTCCCAGGTTAAAGAGTATGGATAAGTAATATCCATACATGGCATCTAAAGTGTTTGTACGATAAACTCCAAGCAATACGTCTTTTGCTTCCTCCGCATTGTTCATGTAGTTTTTCTTTTCTACTTCAGTTCTGGTTTCTTCCTCAAGTGAACAAGAAAAAGGAAGCAAACACATTACCGACATTGCTATATAGTATATTATTTTTTTCATGTGATATGTTTTATGAATTAGAATTGAAGATCGATACCAAATGTAAATACTCTACTTTTTGGATAAGCACCCCAGTCCAGTCCCGGAGTCATCGGGGTATTGCTTGCGCTGTTTACTTCCGGGTCATAGCCGCTATATCCGCTTACGCAGAACAGATTCTGACCGGTTGCATACAAACGGAGTCTGGATACATGAAATTTACGAGTCCATTTGTGCGGCAAAGTGTATCCTAAAGTTACATTCTTCAGACGTAAGAATGATCCGTCTTCTATAAAGCGGGAATATACATCATTTACAATATATCCATCCTGTGAAGGAACCAGGTTGGAAGTATTTGTCGGGCTCCAACGGTCAGCTACTTCAGCCAGCATATTTCTACGTCCGTTTCTGGATTGTGTAGAATATAGACGAGTTGCATTATATATGTCATTGCCATAGTTGAACTGAAGCATGAAGCTGAAGTCGATACCTTTATAGTCAAATGTATTTGTAATACCACCAAACCATTTGGGCATAGCGTTACCAATTACCGTGCGGTCATTGGTCGTGATTATGCCGTCGCCATCTTGGTCTTTATATTTAACTACTCCTGGTTTCACAGTGCCATATCGTGCATTGTTTGTAACATCTTCTTTCAATATCAGTTGATTGTCTGGCGTAGTATAGAAGTCAGAACTTTGATAAACTCCATCGAATTCATATCCATAAATCAAGCCGAGTGATTGGCCTACAGTAGCAATATAATCATAAGCAGTAAAGTTGCTGTCGAATCCGGAGCGGGCGTACATCGATTCAACGCCTGAAGCTAATCCTTTTAATGTGTTTTTGATAAATGAAATATTGAAGTTGGTTTGCCAACTGAAATCACGTGTCTGAATATTAGTCGAATTTAAGCTTAGTTCAATACCCTTGTTCTGAATCTTACCGATGTTTTGCATCTGTGAATCAAATCCGGTAACATGGGCAAGTGACTGTGCTAATAATAAGTCTTTAGTGTTTTTGACAAAGAAGTCGGCAGTAACATTTAATCTGTTATCAAGAAAACCTAAGTCAACACCCAAGTTGATAGTGCTTGAACCTTCCCACTTCAAATTAGCGTTTTTCAGTTGTTTAGGAGTCAATACAGTTACCGTATTGTTGCCTACGCCATATTTACTAGCTTCGTAAAGATCCATAGAAAGGTAGTTGGAGATACGGTCATTGCCTACAATACCCCAACCCAAGCGAACTTTGAAGTTAGATACCCAATCAACATCTTTCATGAATGCTTCCTCGGAAACACGCCATGCGGCAGAAAATGAAGGGAAGAATCCCCATTTATTTTTGTTAGAGAAAACAGTAGAGCCATCAGCACGAACTGTTGCCGTCAGTAAATAACGGTTATCGTAGTTATAATTTCCACGTGCAAAGAATGATAGCAACATTTTTTCGCTATAGCTGCTTTCTACTTTACTAGGTGTTGCACCCAGACCAAGGTAATCATTTCCTAAGTTATCGAATGGGAAATCCATTGCTTCGCCTAGTAAATATTCAGTGCTTCTGAAAGAAACTTCATGCCCTAACATAACATCGTAGTTGTGTTTCTTAACCTTCTGTTTCCAAGTCAGATTATTGAAGTTCGTCCAACGTACGTCGCGTCCCATTTGTGTACGTCCATAAGGCTTCTGACCGTTACGATAAGCCTCCTTGGAACCATCTTTGTAGAAAATATTTGTACGGTTATTAGTGGTGTTATAGGTTCCGGCAGTTTTAAATGTCAATCCTTTAATAATCTGCCAGCTTATCGAACCATTACCAGACCACATTTCGGCACGTTTGGTATTTGTTACTGATTCAGTTTGTTTCACTGGATTCACTTGTGCCAAGCTTTCGCCAGATTCGAGCATTTCAGGGTCAATAGCTGAATCAAGAAGTTCATCATCAGTCAGCTTTAATCCTCCAGTAGGACGGGCACTTAAAATCTGCGCTAACATATTGAAACGACCGGAGTCTGCGGATGTACCTACACCTTTACGGTTAGTCAGTGCATAATTGACGGTGATATTGAAAGACAAACTTTTACTTAACTTTTGGTCAAGGCGAAACTTTCCTGTAGTTTTATCGAAACCACTGTTCTTGAAAATACCGTTTTCAATATAGCGTGAGAATGATGCGTTGTATTTAGAATCATCTGTACCTCCCATGATTGACAAACTATGGTCTTGTGACCAGGTAGGATTGAATGTTTCATCCTGCCAGTTAACACCTTTAACACCCATATAGTCATCAAGTGACTGATAACGGTAGGGAATATCATTATCGTCATTTCCCGGCTTGAAGTAGGAGTCTGAATATTTTGAATTAACTTCTCCTTGTAACTTAACAAATTCGTATGGGGAAAGAACGTCTAGCTTTTTAGATATTTTACGATAACTGGCTGAACCATTGTAGGTAATTGTCGGTCTTCCAGTTTTACCGGATTTGGTTGTGATTAATACCACGCCATTAGCGGCACGCGCACCATAGATAGCGGAAGAAGAAGCATCTTTTAAAACTTCAATAGATTCGATATCAGAGTTTGACAAATAGTCGATATCGTCTACTTCAAAACCATCGACAATATAAAGTGGAGAAGAATCTCCTGTCAATGTGCCGACACCACGAATATTGATGCTGAAGCCAGCGCCTGGAGTACCGTCAGTTGAAGTGATTTGCACACCGGCAATCTGACCTCCTAATGCGCCTGCTACA
>Ga0192240_10370_pt1 | contig 19618 bp, 19 predicted proteins | sample Koala_Koa27_H3_FD_131237 | JGI IMG/M metagenome (GOLD analysis project Ga0192240, IMG submission 131237) | Enriched cells from koala feces incubated with labeled cellulose particles, San Francisco Zoo, California, United States - Koala_Koa2-7_H3 ...
AGTATTGAATTTCTGACTCCGAATAACCGTAAATGTTTTCCCATTGGTATCCCGGTAGCCAGCATGTGGCGTTATGAAAACCGTCTTTTACATCTGGTGTTTCAATATAAACCTTGACGCGTCCATCAGCTTTCATCTCAGAATGAGTGATTTCAGTGTCATCATTAAGAGTCATGAACGGATACATCATTTCAAATACCCCCTTTAAGGTAATGGTTTTTCTTTGGATAGACATTAGCACAAACTTATCTTGAAATCAACGGTGTTTTGGATTTTACCGGTGCTTAGTGAGGAAAAATTTAAGATGGTTGATGGAATCGTGTTCTGTTATTGTTTATAGTTTTCGGAGAACCGTTCCTTCAGCAAATTTACCAGTCTCTCCGCAATGGGCGTAAAGACCTGATATTTTTTCCAGATAATATACATTTTGGTTTCCAGCTTTGGCGACAGAGGCCGAAAACATAATCCGCTCTCCAAACTGACATCAGCCAGACGGTCAAACACCAGCAGGCAGCCCAGTCCCTCTTTTACAAAAACAGAGCCATTATAAAACAGATTGATAGTTCCGATGATATTTAGCTGATCGACTGCTTCGCCGCACCACCTGGGCAGGTCGGCGTGGATGGACTGGGGCGAGGTGATGAGCGGAACGCCCTGTAAATCTTTCGGGCAGATCACATTTTTCTGTGCTAGAGGATTGTCTGTCCGCATCAATAGTCCCCAGGTGTCGCCTCCCGGCAGGGAACATTGAAAGAGGAGGCAAATATCATGGAAGAAAAATTAAACTTGACAATGGAATGGGACAAAACTTTCCCGAAGAGTGACAAGGTAAACCACAGCAAGGTTACATTTCATAACCGGTATGGCATTACGCTGGCCGCTGATTTCTACGAGCCGGAGGACGCGCCGTTTTTCGTGAAGGATTACTATGACTATTATAAAACCGAACGAGGCTATCACCCCCGCAGCCTGAATTCTAACGGCGGTTGGAATGTGACCGGGTGTCAGTCTTTTCTGAATATGCCGATTCTGCAGTATAGTCAGGAGATTCGGAATGCCGTTCTTGTGATCCACGGAGAAAAGGCGCATTCCTGTTATTTCAGCAGGGACGCTTTCGCCAAACTGAAAGGTGATAATAAGGAACTGATGATTATTCCGGGAGCGGTTCACACAGATTTATATGACAGAAAAGATATTATTCCTTTTGATAAGATGGAATCATTTTTCAGGACATATTTAAACTGATCGGGGAACAATTGTTATGGATAAAAAAGAAGCGTTGGAAAGCTTAAAAAACGGTCAGGTTGCCCCCAGGGGCTCGGAGTTGCATGGCTATATGCATCAGTTTGTGCAGGAGGCGATGCAGGTTATCGCGGAGCTGAACAGCGGTTACCACGATGCCGGTGAAATCCGCCGCCTGTTTGCAAAACTCATCGGCAAACCGGTTCCGGATACCTTTTCTCTTTTCCCGCCGTTTTATTCCGAGTGCGGAAAAAATATTTTTGTCGGGGAAAACGTCTTTATCAATTTCTGCTGCCATTTTCAGGATCAGGGCGGTATCTATATTGGCGACGGTTCCCTGATCGGCTCCCAGGTTGTGATTGCGACCATCAACCATGATCTGAATCCTGCAAGACGCGCGGATAATCACCCGGCCCCGGTTCATATCGGGAAGAAAGTATGGATTGGCTCCCATGCGACAATTTTACCCGGTGTGACCATCGGAGACGGTGCGGTTGTCGCGGCAGGTGCCGTGGTGACAAAGGATGTGCCGGCAAATACGGTGGTGGCCGGCGTGCCAGGATTGTCTTTTCCTTTGCTGTCATCACTGCGATTAGTCTGGTTTTTGAAAAGGTTTTCCAGGCAGTGGGAAGGATGAAAGTGACAATGGTTGCACTTATGGCGGGTTGTGTTTCCAATATTCTGCTGGATCCGCTTTTTATCTTTGGGGCAGGAGGTTTTCCTGCTTTAGGGATTGAGGGTGCAGCGATTGCCACAGGACTCGGACAGGCGGTATCGGTGCTGATCTACGTTATCATATATGTGCGGCGGCCTACGACTGCGAGGATCAGTTTGAAATATCTGAGACAGGGGAGGGGCATCGGAAAAGAAATTTATTTTGTCGGAATCCCCGCCGCGTTGAACCTTGCGCTGCCGTCGTTTCTGATTTCTGCGCTTAACGCGATTTTCGCTGTCTATGGGCAGATGTATGTGGTAATTCTCGGTATCTATTATAAGTTGCAGACCTTTTTTTATCTGACTGCGAATGGATTTGTGCAGGGTATGCGCCCAATCATCGGATACAATTACGGCGCAAAAGAGCATAAGCGTGTCAATCAGATTTATCTGTATACGTTGGGGATGAATGCAGTGATTATGCTGGCCGGGACTGTGATCTGCCTGCTGATTCCGGATCAGCTTATGGGACTTTATGCGACGAACAGCGAGACGATTGCAGCGGGGGCAACGGCGCTGCGGAGGATCAGCGGAGGCTTTATCGTTTCTGCCGTGTCTGTCACATCCTGTGGTGCGCTGGAGGGAATCGGAAAGGGAGTGTCGTCGTTTGTTATTTCCCTGTTCCGGTATGTAGTCATTATTATTCCCGCGGCGTTTCTGTTGAGCCGGTTCCTGGGAGCGGAGGCGACCTGGAATTGCTTCTGGATCGCGGAGGCGGCGACGGCGGGGGTGAGTTTTTTATTTACCGAAAATCTGCTTGTACATGTTAAAGAACCCATGCAGACGAAAGAATATGTAGCGCAGACGATGTTTGCTTATACGTCGGATTTGATGACAGATTCATTTTTCGCGTTGTCGGCGTATCTTTTTTCTGTTATAGTTGATGAGAGCGGTAACAATGCATGATTCAATGCGGAGAGAAATGAGGCGGCAGGTATGAAATGTATGCTTATGCATAAAAAAGTCGAAGTGGCGGAACTGGAACTGGATGATGTCACCGGTTTTATACAGAAAATTGGAGCACTGCATGCACCGGAGCACCTTCCGGTTGGCGTCCCTGTGCGCAAAAAGATTATCGACAGAGCGGCACTGAACGAATGGTGGACCGACCGTTCGATTCCCGCAAGCCGATCCGGCATACGAGAGGCTCTTCAAACGCTGGAAATGGGAAGTACAAAAATGCTTTTAGCGCGTTGCTATGGGCTGAGTCTGTCAGACCAGTATTGGATCTGCCCGGAGTGTTCCGAACTCTCGTGGGACAATATCAATTTTTTTCACAATGATTTTTCAGAGGATATCGGCGACGTCCTTTTTGGGGAAAATAAGAAAGCGGGCGACATTGATTTTTCGTCGCCGGATAATACTTCCGACGGCAATTTGAAAAAACGTTGGAAAATCATAGATGGCAGGCGATGTCTTGTAAAGGGCGGCAGCAATCCGTTTCACCAGCAGCCGTTTAATGAAATGATAGCCGCAGGGGTAATGGAACGCCTCCATATTCCTCATGTGCCGTACATGGTCGTGTGGAGCGGTGGAGTTCCATATAGCGTGTGTGAGAACTTTGTCACAGAAAGCACCGAATTGATTCCTGCATGGCGCATCCTGAAAACGCGGAAAAAAGATAACAGTACTTCACTCTATCAGCATCTGATCAACTGTTGCGAGGAACAGGACATCAGGGGAAGTATTTCCTTTCTTGACCGTATGATTGTGTTGGACTATATTATCGCCAACGAAGACCGTCACTTCAATAACTTCGGAGTACTGAGAAACGCGGAAACGCTGGAATGGCTTGGCTTTGCACCCGTTTATGACAGCGGCTCTTCTCTCGGTTATGATAAAGTGCCCGCGCAGATGTGTTCCGAAAAAGGGGTGATTTGTAAGCCTTTCAAAAACCATCATTCAAAACAGTTAAAACTGGTATCTGATTTTAAATGGATAGATTTTAACAGCTTGTCAGATATGGAGATTTTTGTAAAAAATGTCCTGTCAGCAGATGGCGCGGAAAACTATATCGACGAGAACCGTATTCAGGCTATCATCGGAGCTATGCGTCGCAGGATAGAATATCTTGTACAGTTTGCCGCAACGCATGATCCAGGGCAGACGGTATCGGCATGGGATGATGTGAAAGAGGATGTTGCCGCAGAATATAAGCGATAATCGTTGCGGATTATCGCTGTCGGTTCTGAAGTTATGGAGAAAAGGATTTCCTTTTGTGTGGACCTATGCTATATTTTTGAAGAGGTGAGAGATTATGGCAAACATGGAAGTACAGGAAATTCTAAGTCAGATACAGGTGTTGTGTCGAAAGTATCAGGTGGAGCATCTATATCTGTTTGGCTCCTACGCTACAGGCACTGCAACAGACACAAGTGATATTGATATTATCATAAAAGGCGGGTCTCAGATTGATCGTCTCAGGGATGAGATAAACAAAATCCCCACACTGAAAAAGATCGATATTTTTGAATATGACAGGTGCAGAAACAGTTATTTGAAGGAGGATATGGATTGGTATGGACGCAAAATTTATTAATCGTTATAATAGTTTTTGCAGCAGTCTTGCCGCGCTCGAAAGGGCACCGATGAGAGATCCCGAAGATGATTTTGTCCTGAGCGGTACGGTTCAGAAATTTAATCTGACTTTTGATATCGCGTGGAAAGTAATGAAAGATATTATTGTGAAGTACCATAAAATACAGACTTTTGCGACGGGTTCTCCGAGGGAAACGTTGCGGACGGCGTACTCTGTTAATCTTATCTCAGATGACGCATGGATGATGATGCTGAATATGAGAAATGAACTTTCGCATGATTATGACGGAAGTATGGCCAGAGATTCTTTTCACACGATCATACATGAATTTATTCCGTTATTTCAGCAATTTCGGAGTGTGGCGGGGGATTATATAGATCGCATTTGAATTTTCCCTGACGAAATGATATTCTCCGTATTATAATCAGGGCATTGATGGGTACTGCTAAAACAAGATGTGGATTTTTCCGGTCTGACCATTTTTCGCCACACAGTCACTGAGAAAGTGATTGTGTGGCATGTTTTTTATGGGAGGGGAAATAGTGGACGAAAAATTTATGAAGGAAAAGCCGGTACTGCCGCTGATTTTTTCCATGTCGGCACCGATGGTCATATCCATGCTGGTGAATTCACTGTACAACATTATCGGCATCTATTATAAGTTACAGATCTTTATTTACCTGACTGCGAATGGATTTGTGCAGGGAATGCGTCCGATCATCGGATACAATTACGGCGCAAAAGAGTATAAGCGTGTCAATCAGATTTATCTGTATACATTGGGGATGAATGCAGTGATCATGCTGGTCGGGACTGTGATCTGCCCGTTGGTTCCGGAACGGCTCATGGGAGCAGATGCGACCTGGAATTGTTTCTGGATCGCGGAGGCGGTGACGGCGGGGGTGAGTGTTCTTATTTATCGGAAGAACGCTATTTGTGTTGATCAGCGGGAGGAATAGTTGTTTTAAGAAAGAAGTTAGATGATTTAAATTGACAAAAGCGTGTATTTATGCAAAAATAAAATCATACTTTGGATTTGCATAAATTTTGCGCAGGAGGGATGGTACATGTATTACGAGCGAACTCTGGAGCCGGTCATTCGAAAAATCAGCGAGACGTTTCCTGTTTTGATTGTGACCGGACCGCGTCAGGTTGGCAAAACCACTCTTCTTACCAGGATGGCGGGCAGGGAGCGCAGGATTGTATCATTAGATAATCCTACGATACGGGCTTTTGCGAAAACGAATCCGGAGCTGTTTTTCCAGCGGTATGAGCCTCCGATTCTGATCGATGAGGTTCAGTATGCCCCGGAGTTGTTTGATTATATTAAAATCCGGGCGGATCGTGATAAGCGCTGCGGGGATTTCTGGCTGACCGGGTCACAGATATTTCATATGATGAAGCGGGTGACAGAGTCTCTGGCAGGGAGAGCCGGGATTGCCAGAATGTCAGGGTTGAGCAATGCGGAGATTCACGGAAATCATTTTCCGCCATTTCAGATGGATCTACCTGTTTTGATGAAGCGTATGGATGAGGTAAAGCCCATGACGGTAGCGGAGGTATTTCGACAGATCTTTAAAGGAACGATGCCCCGTCTCTATGAAAATGAAGCGGTGGATCAGTTTCAATATTACGAATCCTATCTTGAAACTTATATCAGTCGGGATATTCGTGACTTATCGCAGGTTGCGGATGAATCTGCCTTTTTGAATTTTATGAGTGTGGTCGCGGCCAGGACAGCGACAAATGTGAATTATGAGACATTAGCGGGAGAAGTTGGTGTTTCCGCGCCGACAGCGAAGCACTGGCTGTCTGTACTGGTTTCCTCCGGTATTGTCGCGTTGATTCAGCCATACTCTAATAACGCTCTGAAAAGAGTAATCCGGGCTCCGAGGATGTACTTTCTCGATACCGGTCTGTGCGCGCATCTGACCAGGTGGAGCAGTGCGGAAACTTTGGAGAGAGGCGCGATGGACGGCGCCTTTTTTGAGACATGGGTAGTCTCTGAGGTTTACAAAAGTTATCTGAACGCAGGGAAGACGCCGCCTCTGTATTTTTACAGGGATAGTAACAGAAAAGAGATTGATCTGATCATCAGTCAGGATGCGGTGGTGACGCCGGTGGAGATTAAGAAAAGCGGCGCGCCGAAAGGGGCAGTGAAAAACTTTTCTGTCCTTAAACCGATTGAGCGTGATCCAGATGAAAGTGCTGTGTTTTCAGGGACAGCGCATTTAAAAACCAGAATTGGCGAAGGTGCGGTTGTTTGCATGAGTGAAGATTTACTGCCGATAGATTCCAAAAACTGGTATGTACCTGCCTGGCTGATCTGAGGCTGGTGCATGGTATAATAAACGATACTTTCATTCTTATCGGGGTATGACTCCATAAATAAAAACGGCTCCGATTGCCGGATGGCAGTCGGAGCTGAAAACTCTCATTTTATGGCCTCACAGCCGGTATTTCTTCCTTATAGTATTTCACCTTTGCTTTGTATTCCGGCGTCTGCATTTTTGCTCTGGATTCGCCCTCGTTTTTCGCAATATCATCGCCATGGATAAAATGGCCGCTCAGGGTGTCGTGTGCATGTGCAATCTGCTCTTTGTCAAATTCAAAATGCAGACCGTCTTCTTTGCAGACCAGTTTGCCGACGATGCCGCATTGACCGCAAACAGCAGCCTGCCGATCACTCAGATAAAAGTTTTTAGAATGGCAGTGCGGACATACGCCTTCCTCTCCCTGCCATGTCGCATGCTCAATATCAGTGGCTGCTCTGGCGATATTTACGCCGATTTCGTGGGCGCGGGCTACTTTCGTTTCGTCGGCCAGAATACCGAGGAACCACATAAAGACCTCGTTGTCGATGACTTTCCACATGGGAGTCAGTGCATGGAGGTAGAAATCATTCTGTACCTCGGTTGCCCAGTCGGAACCGCCGATCGCCATGTAAGAGACAACCTTGTCCTTCAGGCATCGCGGATCAATGGGCGTCCCTCCGTTTTCTTCCGCGATTTTATTGCCGATTACAAGATTGCCGTGTCCCATTCGCGGCCCGAAGCGGTCCATGATCGTGTGGAAAATGCCTGCCGCGCATTTTTCAAAAATCGGAATAGAAAAAATCACACCGTCCGCGTCCATCATCTTTTCCTGTAACCATGCGAAATCATCTTTCAGCACACATTTGTTTCCTTTACCGGAAAAAATCCCCATCACGCAGGCTTTGCAGCCTGTGCAGTGTCGGATATCCAGGTCAAAGAGGTGGATGAACTCTACCTCCGCGCCTTCTTCGCGGGCTGCGATGAGGGCTTCTTTGCACATGCAGTCATTTGCGCCGTTTTTGCTTCCGCCGGAAATACCTAAAATTTTCATGTCTGTCTTCTCTTTTTCGTTTGATTTTGTGAATATGAATCTGTAAATCTGTCCTGAAAAAATCGTTATAGTTTTTGCGGGGCTGTTATCTCATTGGCAGGTAGCCGCGGTACTGCCTCAGGTTATCCGATGTCGGCATGTCTGTCAGGAACAGGCTTGCAAATTCGAACTTTGGCTGTACAAAAGGAAATTTGTCATATTGCGCCCATGATGGTTTTTTAAAGGCCGCAGCTTTCTCCACGGCACAGCGGTACCATTCCTCCGGACCGTCAAACCAGATTTCTACACAGCGATCCATATGGCAGTTGTTGATTTCTTTTTTCACCCGGCTTGTCAGAATGCGGTTGGTCTCCGGCATGGCGGCAAAAGCGGGAAGAATTTCCTCTGTCAGCCACTTTTCGCCTTCCTCCTCGCTGCATCCCTCCGGATAGGAGATGAGGAAGAGCCAGCGGTAATTGGGACCGTCCACCATGGTGCGTCCGGCACCTTTGACATCGGTCTCCCAGAAAATAGGCAGGAACGCAAATATAAAAGGCGGGCAGCCATTGTCGCCGCCGGAACTGCGTGCCTCTTCGCCGCTTCCGGCAAAGCCTTCCGCGTCCGTGTCCGGGATATTGCCCTGCCAGCGCAACACATCCATCGGGAAATATTCGCTTAATGAATTGACCAGACTCTCCTCGGACATGGGGTTCAGCATCCAGTAATGCTCCGTCAGCTGCATCCGGTACGTGCCGAAGCGTTCACCATCCGGCGGTGTGGGCAGCGCGTTGTAAAACGCGTATTTTGTTACCCACGGCTCAAACTTCGCCATGCTCTCCGGGGCGTGATAGTAGTAAAGCCAGTGCTGTAATCTGTGGCGGTACTCTTCCCTCACACAGTCCACATAGATCAGGCTGCGAAGGGGCTGGTAAGTAACTTCTCCCATACAAAAATCCTCCTCTCGGTAATCCGGATATTCGGAGACATCTATATGTTTTTTGTAGTCTCCGTATTCCATTTTCAGAATATTTCATATCATAGGAAATGCGATCATGTGCCGTTTTTGCACATGATATAAAAAATGATATCATCGGTCGTCACATCATGTGGATGCAGATTTATATCTGCCCATGATTTTCTGACCCTGATATCATTTTAACAGTTTGTCATTGTCTCTGTAAAATGTGTCTTTTTCATTAGCTCATGCATGAATCGCAATGCAGATCGTTCAAATAAAAAAGGAAATCGGTTTGTTTATTTTTCGAAGGCTGTAGCCGCGACTTTGTTTAACATGGCGATGGCGGGGTTAAAATTGTTTTTATTCCACGCCATGACAAACTGGGCATCCGGAATTTCCTTCACACGGAATGTAGCCACATTGGGGCTGTAGAAACAGGAGTGATATGCGTTGTATCCGGCGATGCCCTTCCCCAGCTCCAGATACAAAGCCTGTTCGCCGATGTCTTTTACATAGCGGATTTGCGGTTCAAAACCGGCTTCATGGCAATGGCGGATCATTTCCTGCGTAATCTCATTTTCCGTGGTGTAGATAAATGTGTCGTTTCGAAGTTCAGATAAAGAAACACAATCCTTTCCTGCGAGCGGATGATCCTTTGACGCGATCATATAGGTCGGCAGCCAGAACAGTTCGCTGGAAATGATATCCTGTTTGTCTCTTACCTGCAGTTCCAGCAGAATGCCGACTGTGTGAGATTCAGTTTTTCCGCCGCTTCTGTCATGCTGAGACAGTCCACGGTGGTCAGAAAGTATTTCACCTGGTCGGTGTGCATGGAAGAGTTCCTTTCGTTTTTGTTTATTATAGGCTAACGGGATCGGCCCGTGTTTCTCAGTTTAAAAACAGAAGACGGCATATAAAGGTACTGCGCACATTCCCTGTGTATCCTGTCCGAAATTCCGGGCGGAGATCCGGATTGTTTGCTCCGGATGGTACATGTTGCAGAAATGTCGCATGCTTTTCGCGTGAACATTCACATCATATTTTACCTCCACAGGGATTACGCGCCCTTCTTTTTGTAACAAAAAGTCAACTTCGGCTGCCGGGGAATCTGATGTCCAGTAAAAAAGCTTATGACCGCCGGCGGCAAGCGTTTGTGCAACATAATTTTCTGCCAGAGCGCCTTTAAAAACATCAGATAATTCCTGGCGGATTACGTTTTCCGGCATGATTCCGGAGGCTGCTGAGAGCAGGCCAACGTCTGACATATACAACTTGAAAGAGGACAGATCCTGTGTGATCGCAAGCGGAACCTCGCCTCTGGTGACACGGCCGCATTCCAATGCAATGCCGGACATTACCAGCCAGGATATGGATTCTCCGAAAAGACCTGCGGTAGCTCCCTTACGAATCAGCTTATATTGAAATTTTTTATTATCTTTTGCAAGCTGTGCCGGGAGAGAGCGGAAGGTGTTTTGTGTTTTTGTGCATTCGCCGGAGGTAGAATACTTTGCCATGTCGGCAGTATATGCGCTTAAAATCATGGTCTGCAGTTCCGGAATGTTAATCAGAGATTCTTCTTCCAGATATTTTTTTACAACCGCCGGCATTCCACCGACAAAAAGATAGCGTCGGAGCCATTGCATCAGTTCTTTGTGTGTCTGCTCCGGCATTGCACTCATAGTTTCAAAATGTTCCCGGATCATTGATATAAGATGCCGGTTCCCCGTGGCCGCGAGAAATTCATCAAACCGAAGGGGGTACATCGTTTTTAAAAGGACTTTTCCGACCGGAAAAGAATATTGTTCTCTGTGTATCGCCACGCCCAGAAGGCTTCCCGCTGCTGCGACATGATACTCAGGCGCTTCCTCCGCAAAATATTTCAGAGAGGTCAGCGCTCTCTCGCAGGCCTGTACTTCGTCAAAAATCAACAAAGTCTGTTCCGGAATGATGACCTCCGAAAAGTATTCCTCTAAAAAGCGGATAATACGGCCGGGATTCAGATCTCCGCCGAAAAACTCAGAGACGACAGGCATTCTCTCAAAATTCACGTAAATGGTATTTTTATAATGCTCTCTGCCAAAATGAAGCAGCGTATAGGTCTTTCCAACCTGTCTTGCTCCATAGAGAACAAGCGGAAGCCGGTCTTTCTTCATTTCTTTCCACGCCAGTAATTCTTCCGTGATGATTCGTTCCATGCTATGCTACCTCGCACTCGGAAGTCTCTTGGTTCCTGTATTGTTCCGGACACCATTATAGTATGTTAGTTAACAAAAGTCAAGAAAAGTCATTTAAAAATGAATTTTCAATAATAAAAGGTCACTTGTAAATGATTTTTTGAAACGCACATAAATGGTAACATATAAATATTGAAATAATGAAAAACATACGTTAACATAACGGCGGAGGCAAGATTCCGTTAAAAAAAACTGGAAGAGGAATCGAAAGAGTTCCCTGATTCCAACCGCTCTATTGTGATTAAGAAGATCAAAGGAAACCTGTATTATTATATGCAGTGGCGGGAGAATGGCAAAGTACATTGGAAATACCTGTGTGCGGTTCGTCCCGGCGCAGTCTGTCAGGAGGAGGCTAAGTTGCAATATGCGAAGGAACTGGCAGTGCAAAAGAAGGAGCAGAAGTCCATTGTAAACCATCTTGAGAGTATGCTGCATGATCTGCAGAAAGAGCGTGCAAAAGAAAAAATTGTGGAGGATTATTCCTTTGAAGTCTTCTGGAAAGATGAAATTACGGCTCGTGTTCATGTGCAGGGTAGCAGAGTGAAAGTTTCCAGATTCACAGATCATCCGTTAAAGCAGTTGTTTGCATCGACCAGTATCACGCGGCATCAGTTGAATCATATTTTTGAAATGAGATGCTGGGATCGGAATCGCGCCGACATACAGGATATTTTAAATGGATTGGGAATGAGCGAGTATAATCCCCATGAGATTGTAAAAAGGACACACGGGGTTTCCTATAATGATTTTATCTGGTTTCGGTTTCCGGGGGAACAATTAACGGCTAAGGATGTATTGGTGAGGTGAGGTGTTTCTTAGGAAATAGAGTTATCATGGAAAATATAGACTGGCAATGGTAATATGATAATTTATGGAAGAGGAAAATGTGTATGGAAGCGAAAAGAATTTCCGGTGATTATGGGGAACTAATTGTCTATCAGACAGCAGATGGGAACACACGTCTGGATGTTAAGTTTGAAGATGAAACGGTTTGGCTGACGCAGATGCAGATGGCTGAGTTGTTTCAGACGACGAAACAGAATATTAGTCTGCATATAAATAATTGCTTTAAAGAAGGGGAACTTGAGCCGAAAGCAGTTGTCAAGGAATCCTTGACAACTGCTGCTGATGGAAAACATTATTCAGGAAAAGACTCTTTCGCCTGTGGAACAGGCTTATATGGAGGTCATTCGAGGAGTAGAAAAAACAGCGAAAGAAAAGGCGAAGAAATGAAACAGGAACTCTGATTTTTATCGTGCTTTTTTGTAGTAAAAGGAGCGCAGCGCACGTTATTATGACAAAGAAAATCTATATTTCTTAATGAGCTGTGTGTGGGGAGGGCGTGATATTATGAAAATCAGAAAACATTCAACAAGATTGCGTTTTGGAACAGCTGTCCTGGCAGGTGTTATCTTATCAGGTACGGTGTTGGCAGGATGCGGAGGCGGCAGGGCGATGCAGTCAGCTGATCTGATGACGGATATTTCAGCGGACAATACTGTTGCTGAGAATGCATCTGTCAAAGAAGGCGACTCCGAGGCAGCCACGGATTTTGCGGTTCGTCTCTTTCAGCAGTGTGAGGCAGAGAGAGAAAATATTCTGATTTCCCCAGTGTCCGTGCTCTATGCTCTGTCCATGACAGCAAACGGTGCGGAAGGCGATACGCAGGAGCAGATGGAGGCAGTCCTGGGACTGTCTGCGGAGGAATGGAATCAGTATCTGTGTGCGTACAGGGACATGCTGCTTTCGGATGATAACTATCAGGTGAATATAGCGAATTCCATCTGGTTTGCGGATGAGGAACGTTTTACGGTAAATCAGGATTTTCTTCAGACAAACGCGAACTATTATGAAGCAGGAATTTACCAGACCGCTTTTGATGAGAGTACCAGAAAGGATATCAACAAATGGGTTCGTGTGAATACGGACGGCATGATAAAAGAAATCCTGGGTGAGATCCCGGAAGACGCGGTGATGTATCTGGTCAATGCGCTTTCGTTTGAGGCGGAATGGCAGACGGTTTATGAAAAAAATCAGATTAGAGACGGAGAGTTTACTGCGGAAGATGGTACCGTGGAGAGTGTGCAGATGATGTATTCGAAAGAGTACGATTATTTGGAAACGGAAAATGCAACCGGGTTTATAAAATATTATGCGGATGATTCCTATGCTTTTGTGGCATTGCTCCCGGATGAAGGCTTGTCGGTAGACGAGTATGTGAAGACGCTGACCGGTGATGGATTAAGTGAAATGTTGAATCATCCTGAGTCTGTCACGGTAGTCGCCGCCATTCCGAAGTTTGAGAGTGAAACAAGCCTGGAGATGAGCGATATTCTTGTGCAGATGGGAATGGAGGACGCGTTCGACAGGGAAAAAGCTGATTTTTCCGGTCTGGGAACATCCACAAAGGGAAATATTTTTATCAATCGCGTGATTCATAAGACATATATAACGGTAGATGTAAAGGGGACGAAAGCCGGTGCTGCGACAGCGGCAGAAACGGTTGACGGGGTATCGATGGAAATGGAATCGCGTACCGTTTATCTGGACAGGCCTTTTGTATATATGATCATTGACTGTGAAGAAAATGTTCCGATCTTTATCGGTACATTGATGCATGTTGCAGAGTAACGGAAAAAACCACTCTTTCATTCTATGATTTCCTGTGCTATAATCAGAAAACAGTGGAACTTTGTAACGATTCAGGACAGTGCTGAACAGTTGCGAAATTTAAGCACAAGGAGAATATGAAGTTATGGCAAAGGAAAAGAAATTAGTCGAGGCGATCACTTCCATGGAGGTGGATTTCGCCCAGTGGTATACAGATGTCGTGAAAAAGGCGGAGCTGATGGATTATTCCAGCATCCGCGGCTGCATGATCTTCAAACCGGCGGGTTATGCGATCTGGGAAAATATCCAGCATGAACTGGACCGCAGATTTAAGGAGACCGGCGTGGAAAATGTCTACATGCCGATGTTTATTCCGGAGAGCCTTCTTCAGATTGAGAAGGATCATGTGGAGGGATTTGCGCCGGAGGTGGCCTGGGTCACGCATGGCGGCCTGAATGAGCTGCAGGAGCGGCTCTGTGTGCGGCCGACCTCGGAGACGCTATTCAGCGATTTTTATAAAAATGATATTGAGTCTTATCGTGATCTGCCTAAGGTATATAACCAGTGGTGTTCCGTGGTCCGCTGGGAAAAGGAGACGCGTCCATTCCTCCGGTCGAGAGAATTTCTGTGGCAGGAGGGACATACCGCGCATGCGACAGCGGAGGAAGCCGAGGAGAGAACGATTCAGATGCTGAATCTCTATGGAGACTTTGTGGAGGAATTTCTGGCAATCCCGGTGATCCGCGGGCAGAAGACGGAGAAAGAGAAGTTTGCCGGTGCGGAGGCTACGTACACGATTGAAGCTCTGATGCATGACGGCAAGGCGCTCCAGTCCGGAACCAGCCACAATTTCGGCGATGGATTTGCGAAAGCGTTCGGCATTCAGTATACGGATAAGGATAACCAGTTAAAGTTTGTGCATCAGACTTCCTGGGGCATGACGACCCGTCTGATCGGCGCAATCATCATGGTGCACGGGGATGACTCCGGACTGGTACTTCCGCCCGCGGTGGCTCCGACCCAGGTGATGGTTATCCCGGTGCAGCAGCGCAAAGAGGGCGTGATGGATTCCTGTGCTGTGCTGACAGAGCGTCTGGGCAAGGTCTGCAGGGCGAAACTGGACGACTCGGATAAGAGTCCGGGATGGAAGTATTCCGAGCAGGAGATGCGCGGCATTCCGCTTCGTATTGAATTGGGACCTCGGGATATCGCGGAGAATCACTGTGTGGCAGTCCGCCGCGATACCAGAGAGAAGATCGTGGTTTCTCTGGATGAGGTGGAGACCATGATTCCGCAGCTGCTGGATCAGATTCAGAAAGACATGTTTGACCGGGCGAAAGCGCATCGGGATTCCCATATCTATGACGCCCATGACTACGAGGAGTTTTGTGAGATTGTAAACTCTAAACCGGGCTATATTCGCGGGATGTGGTGCGGTGACCAGGCCTGCGAGGACAAGGTCAAGGAGGAGACCGGCGCGACCTCCCGGTGCATGCCGTTTGACGACCAGGAGCAGATTTCCGGGACCTGCGTCTGCTGCGGAAAACCGGCGAAGAAGCTGGTCTACTGGGGACGGGCTTACTAAACTTACTAAAAGACAGGATTAAGTCGTTGTAGAGAAAAGAGAAGCCGGTTCTTCTCTGCACGAGACACGTTGATTTGCTCATTTTTCTCCGTCGTCTATAGACTGATTTCTCCGCAAACTCGCCTGCAGGCAGGCTCAGACAGTGCTCCGAAACCAGTCACTATACTCGAAAAATTTCGCAAATCTGCCTAACGTCTCGCTCAGAGAAGAACCGGCTTCTCTTTTCCTGCTGCGCTGCGTAATATAACTTTATGTTGATAGCTTGGAAGTTTTTATGTGGGATCTTCTTGTGGATACATTCTACTACATGTAAAATACTTATTTTTGAGCGTTGCGTGGATAGATGATTATAGTTTGAATTTTTACAGGTATAGACTAAAAAGCGAAAATTTAGTGAGAATGCGATTTGTAACTGTTAATTATGAAATGAGGGATTGCATGAGAATCAATTTGCCGGAAAAAGTATCGTTTATAATAGAAAAACTGCGGCAAGCCGGATATGACGCCTACGCGGTGGGCGGCTGTGTCCGGGATGTCGTCCTGGGACGCGAGCCGCAGGACTGGGATATCACGACTTCCGCGAAGCCGGAGCAGGTGAAAGAGATTTTCCGGCGTGCAGGGAGCAGAGATACCCGCTTGATGTGCATGGATGAGGACGAAGCGGCACAGTGGAAGAAGGAACCTCAGCCGTTTTCCCGCTGCTATACCATAGATACCGGTATTCAGCACGGCACGGTAACGGTGATGCTCGATCACGAGGGATTTGAGGTGACGACCTATCGGATTGACGGAGAGTATGAGGATGCCCGGCATCCAAAAGCGGTTGCATTTACTTCAGATCTCCTGGAGGATTTAAAGCGCAGAGATTTTACCATCAATGCCATGGCTTATAATGAGGAAGCGGGATTTGTCGATGCCTTTGACGGCCTGGACGATCTGGAAAGAGGCGTCATCCGCTGTGTCGGAAAGGCGGAGGATCGTTTTGGCGAGGATGCCCTGCGCATGCTGCGGGCGGTGCGTTTTGCCGCGCAGCTGGGATTTGTGATTGATCCAGATACCCGTGCGGCGATCACATCTCTCGCAGATAATCTTTCTAAAATCAGCGCGGAGCGGATTCAGATGGAGCTGGTAAAGCTTTTGACTTCCCCGCACCCGGAGGAGATGCGCACGGTTTATGAGACCGGGATGGCGGATGTGATTCTCCCGGAGTTTTCCCGGATGATGCGGACGCCTCAGCACAACCCGCATCATTGCGGTTCCGTTGGGGAGCATACCATCCGGTCCTTATCGGAGGTGCCGCAGGATAAGGTGCTCCGACTGACCATGCTGTTCCATGATGTGGCGAAGCCGGACTGCGTCACGCAGGATGAGAATGGCGTTGATCATTTTCACGGACATCCGAAGCTGGGCGCGGAGATGACAGGGCAGATTCTGCGTCGGCTGAAGTTTGATAACGACACTATTACGCGCGTAAAGGCTCTGGTGCGGGCGCACGATGACCGCCCGTTGCCGCTGACGGAGCGGAATGTGCGCCGTGCCATCTATCGCAACGGGGAAGCGCAATATCCGGATCTGTTTGCGGTCAAGCGAGCGGACATTCTGGCGCAGAGCGATTATTATAAAAAAGAAAAGCTGGAATATCTGGACGAATATGAACAGATTTACCATGTCATTCGGGAAAGAGAGGAATGCCTTTCCCTGAAAGATCTTGCGGTGACTGGTTCTGATCTGATTGAGGCGGGGATGGCACCCGGCCCGGAGATCGGGAGGGTCTTAAACCTTATGCTGCAGGAGGTTCTGGATGAACCTGAGCTGAACCGGAAAGAAATCCTGCTGGGCAGATATCGCGAGAATCTGTATGAATAGCAATATCCGGGGTAGGATTTAATTGAAATTTTACTTGCATTTTTCGAGATATCTGTTAATATGCGATTAAAGGAGAGTCCTGCTAATAAGTGGACGCTCAAAGGGCAATGATACTACTGTGGTGGCGTCATGAATTTGAGGGCTATGACAACATAGCTCTCATTTTTTTATGAGGTATAAAGATGACATCTTTCCATTTAATTTGTATCATACTGTAAGGGTATTTGCCTAAACATTATATATGATTAAAGCGGCGAAATATAGTTTTCATTCTGCAATACGAAAACACACGAGGAGGATTGACCATGACCTTACAACAGCTGTATAACGAAAAAGGTACACAGTTTAAATTATCTCTGCTTGCCGGACAAAAAGGTCTGCATCGCAATGTTACGAAAGTTTATTATCTGGAGGATCTGCTGATTTCTGACTGGGCCAGAGACGGCGAGCTGATTGTGACTACCGCTATGATGAATACCAGGGAACCGGACTGGATTTTAAAATTTGTAAAAAGTGTTCAGTCCTTTCACCCCAGCGGAATTCTGATCAACATCGGCGGTTATCTGGAAGAAGTCCCTGCCAATGTCATTGAATATTGCGATCAGGTGGATCTTCCGCTGCTTTCATTTCCCTGGGAAGTCATACTTCAGGATCTCATATCTGATATCACGATTTATATCTTTGAGACAGAACAGCTGGAGAATAATATCGCCCAGTCTTTTTTCAATGCGATTTTTGTGCCGGATAACCGGGAAGAATATGAGAAGTGTCTGAACAAATATCAGTTTGACCAGTATGATATGCTTTTCTCTGCGGTTTTTGAAATCAGCAGTAATGATCTGCAGCGGCACCGTCTTACAACGCGCCTGAAAAATTTATTTCATGACGCTGTTTTTATTCAGCATTTCCGGGAAACCATCCTGATTTTTTATCAACACAATCTCGATGATATTTCCGATGTCATAGCGGGAGAATTGAATGAATGGCAGATCCTGTTTCCGAATGCTTCTGTCCATGTCGGAATAGGCTCCCCGGTCAATCAATATCAGAATATTTCCGAAAGCTATCAAAAAGCTAAAATAAGCCTTTCCATCGCAGAAAACACAAATGTGTCGCTTGTATCCTTTTCCAGGTTAGGAATTCTCGGTATTCTCGCCACCGGAGAAAAGCAACTTCTCCAGAATTATTATGATCAGGTTCTCACACCGTTGGAACTGTATGACCAGACTCACGATACGGCTTATGTTGAGACGTTGGAAAACTATATTACCTGCAACTGCGATGCCGGGGCAGCAGCGGAGAAACTTTTTGTCCATCGCAACACGTTGAATTACAGATTACGCAAAATCTGTGACATCACTGGTGATAATCTGAATGAGCAAGAAGTTATTTTCAGCTATCACCTCGCCTTTCTGGTCAAAAAATGTTTGTAATTTTAATCAAATATATTTGTTTGCAGATACAACAAATTCCCGGAAAAACACGAAAACATACCCAAACTTCCGAAGTCATTGTTTAGAAAAACTAAAAAATAAGATTATTTTGTTTGGCAAAACATTGTCCTTTTAAATAACATATGCTATGATGCAACCTGTTGAAAGACATACAGAACCATGTATTACACATGCGCATAGTATAGTACAACGAGGTACACACCCTGAGCGGTGATGTGCCTTTTTTGTTTGTCTTTCGTCTGATACGACATCCATGGAAATCGTTTATCAGGAAAAGAAAGGAGCACTACGGGTTATGTTAGATAAAATGACAGTTGCAACCGTTAACATGAGCGTGAAAGCGGCTGCTGTAGAGGAAAACCGCAAAAAAATTATGGAGTACGCAACGGAGGCTGGTGAGCGCGGCGCGGATTTAATTCTTTTTCCGGAAATGTGTGTATCCGGATATGACTGCTTTGCCAGTTCGGATTATACCTGCGAACAGAAGATTGCACTCTCGGAACCCTCAGACGGGCCTACCGCCCGGGCTGTCGCTGAAATTTCCAGAAAGTACGGGAACTATATCGTATATGGCGCGGCGGAACGCTGTCCGGAGAGTGATATTTTATACAATTCCGCTTTCGTGACAGGTCCCGAGGGAATCATCGGAACATATCGGAAGATCCATCCCTTTGGGGAGGAATCTAAATGGTGCAGAAAAGGAACAAAACCGTTTCTCTTTGATACGCCATGGGGTCCTGTCGGAATCGGAATCTGCTATGACACATATCAGTTCCCGGAATTGATGCGGTATTACGTTTACAAAGGAGCCCGGTTATATCTCAATCCTACCGCTCAGGCAGAAGAAATCGGTCTGCCGGGCAGCAGAGAGAATTTTCGCAGCTACTATAGTTTGTTGGATGCGGGCGTTCTATGCAATACCATCTACATTGCCAGTGCAAATCTGACCGGATATGATATCAAGTCATATTTTGCAGGCGACAGCTGTGTCCTTGGACCTAAAATGTCCCCTTTCTTTGAAACTGAAGTGGATTGCTATGCCGGAGACCGGGATAATACCGAGGAGTCTCT
>Ga0192240_10374_pt1 | contig 19544 bp, 19 predicted proteins | sample Koala_Koa27_H3_FD_131237 | JGI IMG/M metagenome (GOLD analysis project Ga0192240, IMG submission 131237) | Enriched cells from koala feces incubated with labeled cellulose particles, San Francisco Zoo, California, United States - Koala_Koa2-7_H3 ...
TGAGAGCTTTGCCGAATTCGCCGACACGCTTCAGAAGGAAATCGAAGATGAGACAGGCATGAAATTCGGCCTTCTCCAGCTTAACCTCTTCGCAGATGTGGTCTACACCGAGACGGTAACGGAGGAGAAAACCATAACGCCGGAACAGGTACAGGCAATCGTCCGCCACCTTCAGGAGCAGGGATATATTAAACCTTCCGGAGAAATCCCCAAGGAGACTAAAGCCATAGTCGCTGAGCGGCCGGTCGCTTTGCCCACCGATTTGATCCCTATCCAGGAGGAAGTCCGCACGATTCTCCAGACGGAGAAGGCCATCGTGCCGGAGAAACTTTCTGATATCACGTACACCCAGACTACCGAACACGAGAAGACCATCGAGCATGACGATGCACAGGAGTTGTTAGTGCATTTCGAGAAAAAGGGCTATGTCACCAAAACAGGAAAAATCAAGGACACAATGAAGAACGCCCTTCTTACAGGGACGCTCGATTTACCCAAGAAATTTGAGGCAGCCCGCAACCGTGTTACCGCCATCATATCTCAAGCCGACCGAAAACCCGTCGTCAGGAATGCGGCGAACGAAGTACGTGTAAAGCTGAAGAAACAAGTACTTGATTCACCCGAATTCAAAGCGCTCTGGAATCGTATTAAGCATAAGACCTCATACCGAATTCAAATCGATACGGAGGATTTGATATCCCGGTGTGTTAAAGACCTCCAGGCAATGCCAGCCATACCGGCGGCGCGTATCATTTCTCGCCTGGCCGATATCAATATCGAAAACGCAGGAATAACCCATACCGAACGTTCTGTGCATACGCTGGACATCGAAGACCAGCACGAACCGCTTCCTGATGTTTTAGCCATCGTCGGCGAAGAGTGCCTGGTCAAACGAGCCACCGTCCGTGACATCATTGCTCAAAGTGGACGTATCGGGGATTTTATCAACAATCCTCAACAGTTTATGGAAGCATTAGTGGAGATCATTAAAAACAATCGCCACCAACTCGCCATTGATGGTATCCGTTATGTCAAACTGGCAGGTAATGAATATTATGTCATGGAGATTTTCGAGAACGAAGAACTCATGGCTAACCTTGATATCAATGCGATAGAGGTCACTAAAAGCGTCTACGACCATGTTATTTACGACAGCGCAACGGTTGAGCGCCCCTTTGCCGTCGCCTTGGATGATGATCCCGATGTAAGGCTGTTCTTCAAAATTCCGGATCGATATACAATCGACACGCCTATCGGTTCCTACAATCCAGATTGGGCTGTCCTTTTGGAGCGTGACGGCAACCAGCAGCTATATCTTGTGTTGGAAACTAAGGGAAGCAATAGCCTGTTCGATCTCCGCATGAACGAGAGCATGAAGATTCACTGCGGCAAGGAACACTTTAAAGCTGTCGGAACCGGAGTTGAACTGAGGAAGGCTGTTTCGTGGCGAGAGGCAAAACTAAAACTGTAATCTTCTGGATTATAAAGAATAGGGCTACCAAATCAGGAGAAGGTTGTAAACTCCCGTGTTAAATTTACACCTTCCCCTAATTCCCTAAAGTTTGACAAATTATTCCATAATTCTTCTTTTTTCGATATTAAACTCCTCCTCAGTCAGAAACCCTTTTTGCCTCATATTAGCCAACTCAGTAAGATGCTCCAGATAATCTACATTAGGGGAGATGGGTATTTTTCTTTCCTTGATTTTCATCCTCATTTTTTGGATTTTATCACCTACTTCGGCTTTATTAGCTGATACTACTTTTCGGAGATAAATACATAGAACTAGCTGAAAAATCGTAGCGAAACCTAATAATGGATGAAAAATTAACGTAATCACTTCTACTGCACTTATATATACTGCGGTCAATTTAGCTTCATGCTCCACTATTGAATATTTCCTTAATCTCCACGCGGCATAAATTATGTTCACCATGCCCAAAATCTGCAACATCATCCAAGCAAGAGATTCATTTGCGATTAAAGGACTATTGATAGTTGCTAAAAAGAACCAAGAGAACAAGGTATAGCCATCTCCGAATTGATTGGCAAGAAACCATAGTACATTAATAAAGAAAAGACTAATGGCACCCAACTCGCTGGGATCTCCCCACATCATTACTGTTATTTTTGATGCTAAGCTACCAGAAAGAAATTGTGCTGCACCTATTAAAAATTGATATATGACGGAAATCCTGATCATCCAGATAACAATATCGATTCTCGACGCTCTCTTTATTCTCTTTAGCATTTCCACCCCTCTTCTCATTTAATTAGTTTTAATTTTTCTTTCTCAAACTCCTCATCCGATAATACCCCTTCTTCTCTTAATCTACCTAACTTTATTAGCGCGGAAACCCTGTCCTGATTTCGATATTTACTGTCAGGTGGAGGAGCTTCTTTAAAATTACTCCATATGGAGGCCCGTTGTGATTTAATGGACTGACGATTCATTAAATACCATGGAAGACCCACGACCCATAAGAGAAGGCACCATAGGAATGTAGTTAATGAATCCTTCGGGCCAGTAATTTTGTATTTATACGCCTGAATAAAATGAGCATCTACTGAAGCAAAAATAGCAGAAAATAATACTGCAACTAGCGATGTTAGTGTAGGGTTAGGTGATATAGTAATAGCAAGAATGATGGCACCTGGAATTAGAAATGGCACTTTCTCTCCTTATTCAACAAAAAAGGGACGGATCAACCGTCCACTCGAAGGCCCTGCCAGGAGCCTGGAAAGCGACGCGAAGAGCCGCCCCACTATCGGGGCGCTCCAAGTCTCGCGGGCTTTCCTTCGTTAACTGGCAGGTTTTCGAGTGCAACAAGCCTTGATGCGATAAACCACTAAGTTTTCTTGGGTATTAATATCAGATCATACGACTCCTTTCATAAGAATGGCGAATTAGATCAATAACGAAGCCCAAATTATACCACAAGGCAATCACGACCACAAGCCATTTTGAATACATGAAGTATGAACGCGCCCACAGGTGAATTTTGGTTAACTTACCAATTCATCAAGATTTGTGTCGATCCAAATTCATCCCCGTGTAGAATCCCCGTCACCCTGCCAGGACTTCGGAAGCAGCGACGGGAAAGGGAATGCCGCCCTAGATGGATAGGGCGGCATTTGTTATTCAATCAATCCTCACTGGGCAGCCATGCAATGTCCGGTACCGCTCCCCCCAGCCGTGGCGATGTACTTTTCCATTAGCCATAGAAGGCGGCGGTTATCGAGGACAGTCCAACAATTTTCCCGAATCAGCGGACAACAGCAGGGAGGGCAATACCGATCAATTTTAGCCGACTGTGACGAGGATGTGGGGGAATGGGATTGATATTCGCCAGAATCAGCCATTTTAGCCCCTGACGGCATTTCTGGGGCTGCCGGAGATGGTGAACGGTGGTCTTTCCGCAAATATTCCACAGTCACACCGAAGAATTCTGCTATTTGCTGCAACCTCAGTTCGTCGGGCGTCCGCATGCCGCGTTCCCACGGACTCCATTGTTGGGGGCTGACATGGAACGCCTCGGCGCATGCCTTGCCGCCACCGCGACCCGGGAATTTCGCTATCCTACATTCCCGGATATTTCTGGCTATCGTTTCCCGCAATTCATCTGGTATTTTACCCATGTTTTCCCCTTTCTAGCTGGTTCAAGTACCTGTTCCATATGGGAAATTGTAAATCCTCCCCGGTTACTTTTCACCTAAATTGCTGAAATTATTCGAGATACACGTATTTTATGACCGCGCATGTGAGAACAGAGGAGACAATCGTTAAACATCGTTGCCCATAGCTGCCGGGGAGTTTGCGAGGTATTTTCCTTCCAACGCTCGATACCCAAGCCTAACGACCATCTAGCCTCCGCGCGAACTGACCTTATTCCCGAATATTCACCGAGACAGTCGTTTCAGCGCCTTCTGGTTTTAGTAAAAAATAAGGAAGGAGAAGACAATTTCATTTTTACATAAGGATGATAAAAATGGCTATTCCTAAAAAATCCAAAGTAGTGCATTTGCCCCAACAGGATGGACTTGATAGAACAGAAATTGTAAATCACTTCTCGATTTTACTCGAGATGCTTGAGGATTCAGATCTAGATGGAATCTTGGTTCTTGGGATAAAAAATGAAATACCTTTTCTCAGTTTTGAATATTTCAAAGATATGTCGACATGATTTTCAGAGAGTTTGACCATTTAACAAAAAAGAAAAAGGCTATTTCTTCAATACGTCAATTCGATTTTTTGATAAATGAGTTATGAACGCGAAGCTATATAGTCATCAGTTATACCGGCACTTTTAATTTGGGAAGGTGGGATGGGCCTTGGCGAGAATAACAGCCAGGCCCAAAGTTACTCACTCATCACAGAGGATAATACTGATCATCATAGCCCTTGTACTTCCGGATGATCTTGCACACTCTGTCCTTTTCCCCAGATAATAAGGCTTCCCGAAATTCCAATGCCCGTCTGTGAATATCAGCTATCTCTAAATCGATCACTTTCCTTTCCTCGCCTGCATCATCAACAAAGGTAAGCCGAGTAGCGGCATCTGTCACTGCGGTAAATCTTCCAGTACATAAGCACCCCATGGGCCGCCATGCCAAACCAAAATTATTATTGGGAATAATCAGATACCGCCGAACAAAATCAAGTATAGGAATTTCCTTCGGAGGCTTGTTCAGGCAATCGAAGACGTTCCGATAGTAAATCTTGATATATCCTTTATTACGAGACAGCCCCACATGCTTCATCTTCCGGAAGGTATGGAGAGCTGGATTGGCTATGTATTTCGCCACTTTCCATCTGTCGTCATCATCCTGCTCAGGTTTATTGGTAACTTTGATAAGGGTGGCATGATTCGGATCGACTTTCTTTCTGGTTGATAGGTTGATTGCATTGCGCCACTTTGCCTCAAGAGACTGCATGAGGTTATTGACATCATCGAGTATTGGATTGGTCAGGAAATACAATGAATATACCGGCCTCACATGTTCCGGTAACTCCTTAAAGCGTTTCAATGCGACTTCATCCACGAGGTTGAAAGCAAAACGGAGTAGGATTAAATGAAAATGAAGAGAAGGATACCGATCATCAGTCACCTGGGCATGTGGGCGCATATAAAATCCAAGCTGCACTTGATCAATATCAGAGAAGTTTTCAATAATGAATGACTTGATAAGTTCCTTGTACTTGATCTGATTCGATCTCTTCCAAGCAAATTTCCATTCGCCATGATCTTTAGGAAACTTGAATATTATATGGTAAAAATTTCCAAAACGTTCATAGACTATCGTTGGTTGCACTGGCTTACCAGTACACCCATACGCCAGACCTTTATTTGTTTTTTCTAGTATATCAAGTTCATACTCTTCGAGATCATCATAGTAATACTCTTTTTGATGTAGTATAGTTCGGATATTTTTTATTATAAACTTGATCTCTTCTTTCAACTTATCCTTGGAACTATCTTTATTTTCTGTTCTTTGACTTGACATTATACTATCCTTAAAAATACTGGTTCGTGGGAAAGTGGGATAATTAATTATGGACTTATAAAGATCCTGACTTTAAAGAAAGTGTATCCTGGAAAACGTGGTATAATGAAATGACTTATAATCTTCAATGAATTCCCTATAATAGATCAGTAACAGAAAGGGATAATTGAATAATAGATATGCTGGATTTCTGCCTCCTTAACAATTTACGAAAAACCCGAAAAAACACCCATAAAATCCCCATTTTGCCAATCTTCAAATCTCTCGAAATACCAAATTTTATACTTGATAAATATAGAAAAATCGATATAATATAGATATTGGAGAAGAGATTGCTGGAGTCTGTTTTTCTGAGCTATTTCCCTCTCTCGAAAGGAGAAAACCGTGAGTAAAAAAAAGCACTGAAAAACCCGTTATCATCTGCACCACCAACATCGCAATCGACACCTTCTACGTAAAAGAATCAAACCCAGACAGACTCTATTTCCTTCAGAAAATGATTATCTGGGCTTCCGAAAATAACATCTCCTGTCTTTGCCTTCCCGCCGGTTTCTTCCTGCTAAAATCCTTATCCGAACATAAAAAATTTCTGTCCGATACTACCCGCCTTGCTTTTGAGCATGGTGTCTCGTTTGTCCTAGGCATTGATGAAGACAGACCCATACTTCGTCGGCGACCGAATTCACCGGCCTTTTTAGAGGCCGTTCGTAACCAGTCCATACCATCGTATCTCTATATCTATAACGCAATGATGGATGAAGTCTCTATCTCTCACCAGCGTTCAAGCACGCCCACCCATGCCTATCTGAAACTGGTTCCTGATGGAGACATGCTATCCCCCAGGATGCTTGAGCTTGGCGACTGCAAGCTCCAACTTATCCACTGCGGTGAGATGTATGACGACCGAGTGTTTTCATCCAATATGCCAAAAGCTGGAGTTGTCGTCGGCCATAAATGTATGCCGCGCCTCACACGATCTTTAAGGGGCAAAGCCAAGAAGGGCTTTTCCCTCATTAATACGGAACATCGATTCCAGTCCGGGGGCATGCTATTCTGTTTTAATAACAGTGACAACATGAGCGTGAGATCCCATAATCTGATCGACGACGGCGACGGTATATGGATTGACATAGCCCTATGGCGGCTCTGCAAAAATGGGCGCTTGCTCCCCATTAGTGTCAAGCCATCCATGCTGGCAATTGAATTATGATACGGAATTATCGTATAAAACATTAGAAAGAAGCCATTCGAACAGGAGACTGCATCATGGCCAAGCGAATACCGAATAGTGCCATACCCAGACCATCGGCACCATTGACTCGCAACCGCAGGAACTACGGCAAAACACCACCAAGCAACATTTCCCTTTCTGAACAAGCCACACCCCAAGCCAGACCGGAGAAGCCACCCCATAGGCCCGCAAACCAACCTCTAAAGTCACCAGAATCAATCCAGACCCATCTTCCTATCCCGGCATCATCACCATCCGTCACTGTCGAATCCATCCTAGCCGGTAAGCTCTCCGAGGAGACAAAGCGCGCCTACCGTTCCGACTTGAAATACTTCCTGAAATTCCTCGGTTATCATACCCCCATAAAGAATCCCGATGAATTTATAACTATCCTATCTGGAGTGACCAGAGACACTGCCGCCGCTTATAGAGATTACATGCTCAATGACAAGGGTTTGTCGGCTGCCACGGTTAAACGATACCTTGCAACGATAAGCACTGTCTATGAAGCATTAAGGGAGGAAAGTATTATTTCTCGCAATCCCTTCTCATGGGTTAAGCGGCCCAAGGTTCCCAACATTGGCAAGACGGCTGCTTTTACTGAGGAACAAGCGGGATTAATACTGGAGCAGCCCAATTTGTCGACGCCGATGGGCAGAAGAGATCGTATTATTCTGCTACTGTTGTTTTTCTGTGGCCTTCGCCGAAGTGAGGTCATCAAGATTTGTAAGGAGGATTTTTTCGAAACTCAAGGACATTTGATGTTATGGGTATTTGGCAAAGGCCGGAGCGATAAATCCGAGTCCGTAATGGTTCCTGACTTAATTCAAAATGAGATACGAGCGTACCTATCCGAGAAGGAGGAAGGGCCGATATTCACGGCCCTCTCTCGCAATATCCATTTCAACAACACCGGAAAACCCATATCCGCCAATCGAATTTATCTCATGTTCAAGGGATATTGTGAACAAGCGGGAATCGACCCAAATGGATATAGTCCGCACAGTTCACGTGCGACTTTCATCACCCTCTGTTTGAAAGGTGGTGCTGATGTTCGTTCTGTTATGTACAGCGCCCGGCATAGCAATCCCAGCACAACTCTTTTGTATGACCGGGCGCGATTGGACATTGAAAACCACGCATCAAAGTATTTGCATATAAAGATGGATAAAACACCGGCAGAATGAAAAATGAACAACATCCCAGATCCAATGGCCGTTACACCCAAGGCAATTCCACGCGATATTGGTTTGATTTGACATCATATTTGGAGATAACACGGCCGTTATCACAAAAGAAGAGACCATTAACATTCATGACATCCTGCGTGTCGGTTATTGTGAACCCAACGACGAGGTATCGGGGACATGGAAACCAGTATTTCATGTGCTCTGGTACGTATTCATGTGGAAATTCTAAGTTCTTTAGATACATTCTCCCTGTTCCGGTAAAGACGTAGCCTTCATAATGACCATACGATATTGACCTGTAGCTTGTAATGATCAATTTCTTAAAATCATGCTTTTTATTTTCATGATATACGCTCGATGCAGCAATAATAGTGTCGAATATTTCGTCTGCCCTGGGACCTTCCATAAAAGTCTCATCCTCCCATAGCTTTTCTGACCAATCGCCTCTTTTAAATACGTCATTTTGATCTCCCCGCTTTCTGTGGCGCTTAAGGTCAACTTCATCATCCAGCACAATCGAATTATTCATCACTTCCTCCAATTAAAAAAAGAGCAATCGGAAATTCCGATTTCTGAATTAATAACTGATACCAAAAAAATGCACCCGGACTCAAAATATGAGATCCGGGTGCCGAAAAACAGTTTCAGTCATCTTAATTGATGTTATCAATACTGTCGCTGGAAGCGACGGAATTGGGCTCTGTCGTTGACATAGCAACAACCCTCTCGTCTATTCCTTTTATTACGTCCACAAGCATTTCACGAATAGCAATACAATCTGCCTTCAGAATTTCGGAGTGCGTAAACCCTTTGTTTGCATAATCGATATCCTTAAGGATTCCACGCATTGCACGGGCATACCGACTAGCCTTGGTAACGTATGGAGATTTTTTTGCAGATACATCCCCTTCATCTTCTTCCTCACCTTCAGGTTCGTCTTCCTTTTCCTCAGCGACCAGTTCTTCATCTTCCTCATCATCATCACCCTCATTGCCGTTAAGGTATTCTTCTTGCTCCTCCTCCTTGAGTCTCGAAATGGCTTCTTTTATTGCGGCTGCGGTTGGCTCCTTTTGATAAATCTCCCAAGCGTAATCATAAACCTGTGCCGCTTGATCAGCATAAAGGTTTTTAAGTGCAAGAAGCGATGCGATGCGTGTTGGCGGTGGGTGCTTTATCTTTTTGCAAATACCTCTATAAGCCAGGCCCGCTGTAATTATCTGATAACCTCTTGCCCGGCTCATGTCCCACTTCCCATGTAGATAAGCCTCGAATGTGCCATGTTTATCGCGATAGAGCCTATTCTCCCATATTTTTACCAATGCCAATCCTGCGGGGAGGCTACCTTTTTCCCACATTTCGATATCCGCTTCACACTTCTTCAACTCTGCTTTCTGGGCTTTTGAAAGCGTCTGCCCGTGATCGAATGGAGGAGCTTTTCTTTTCCTAAAGATTACATCATCGACGTGGATTTTAATCGTCCGCTCAAAGGTATCTCCTTCACCGTCGTTCTCTTCGTCACGAATTAGATCATCGTCAGATTCGTCTGCATAGATACTTCTGGACATAACATATACCTTTCTTTTCTTTCGGGAATGTCTAGTTTTGTAGACATTCCGCCAACTGAATGAAGGCTAAGGCCACAGTGGCCCTTCCAGGATAGCCGCGAAACGGGTGTTGTAGAACGGGGTTCATGCCGCGAGTCAGAGGCGTTCGTTCGATGTCCAACGGGTTTGAATTGCATATCTGACAGTATGCTATATACTTAAATAAGAGATGCCGACATAACATCCCAAGAAGAGACTTTGATTGTAAAGTGAGTAATTTATGAGCAACAACCTGACAATCCCATATCCTGACTCCTTGCCGAGTGCCTTAAGAATGACACGGCAGGAATTTGAGCAGGAGGCGCGGCTGCTCCTGGCTGCCCGATTGTTTGAGGAAAAGCGTGTGACCTCTGGACAAGCGGCGGAGATGGCCGGAATCTCTCGAAGCGCATTTTTATTGAAAACAGGGGCATTTAGCCTTGAATCGGCCATGCCCACCGCCGACGAAATTGCGGAGGATGTCGGTGAGTAATACTCCCTTGCCTCTGGACACAGGTGTCCTAATTACTCTGGCTGCTGCGACAGGATCATGGCGCGTGCTGGATGCCCTCGGCTGCCCGATTGTGGTTACCCAAACCGTTATGGATGAAATACGGAATGGGCCACAAGGAAGTCCTGGCGCCGACACACCGCTTGCTGATTGCATGTCGGTATGGAATGAGGAACTTGAAATATCCCCGTGGCTGCTTGGTGTTTTGGATCAAGGGGAGGCATCCGTAATTGCCCTGGCGCTGGCCCAGCGTTGGCCGGAAGTGGCGATTGATGAATCGGTAGGACGGTCGGTTGCCAAGACTTCCCGTTTACGGTTAACAGGATCTTTGGGCCTTCTGATTAGAGCCAAACGCAAGGGCTATCCCGTAACCATTGCCGAAGCCATCGCCAGAATCCGAACCGCTGGCATTTGGATTGGTGCTGACGTTGAACAAGCAGCCTTACGCCTTGCTGGGGAGGTATGAACACAGCCGACGATTCCACCCTTCATCAGAGCCACGGGACGGCGGTTCGATTCCCAAAACGCGGAATCTAATAGAGATTATTATGGACGGAAAATGTACGGGATGTTTGGAACAGGTCTGACTTCGAGTCGTCAACCTTTGTCGTGTTGGTTAGGCTTGGAATTATGCTAACCTATTGGAAATGGGTGGATTGTGACTCGATGCGCCCTGTTTTGACGTGGTTTTACCTAATGGTGTCAGATACGCCAAATATCATCTTCTCGGATTCGATTCCCGCCGCCTCCACCATTTGATATTCCGCATAAATCCGCCAAAACCCGTAAGGGCTTGGCGGATTTTGCTTTACAGGATCTTTGTTGTCCACCAGCCTCCGCCTAAAACCCTTGACATCCACGTTTTTTGTTGGTATTTTGTTGGTCTTTTAGGGTATTCGAATTGCGAAACCAACATGACGCCCAGGAGAACCTCAAATGAGCCTGACAGACAGGGCTATTTCGAACTTCAAGGCCAACGGAAAACTGCAAAAACACGCCGATGGCGGCGGCCTATATATCCACATTTCTCCGAGCGGCGGCAAGCTCTGGAAAATGGCCTACCGATACAACGGCAAACAGAAAAACCTCAGCTTTGGAGCATACCCTCTTATCTCTTTAAAAATGGCGAGGGAGAAGCGGGAAGACGCAAAACGCAAACTAGCGGAAGGTATTGATCCTGGGCTTTTGAAGCAACAAAGGAAACGCGGTATCGATTCAGGTGAAGACAGTTTTTCCACGGTCGCTCGCGAATGGCATGTGAAATTTCTGCCCACCTGGACTCCGGATCATGGTGAAAAAATCCTCCTTCGCCTGGAAAAGGACATTTTCCCCTACATTGGCAAGCGCAACATGTTCGACATCAAGCCGCCGGAAGTCCTCATGGCCATCCGCCACATTGAGGAACGTGGTGCTCTGGAAACCGCCCACCGCGCCCTCCAGATCTGCGGCAAGATATTTAAGTACGCCGTCGCCACCGGCCGAGCCGAGCGCGACGTGACCGCCGACCTCAAGGGCGCCCTCCCCCCGGTAAAGGTACGCCACCACCCATCCATCATCAATCCCAAGGAAGTCGGAAAACTCCTCCGGGCAATCGACAACTACGAAGGCCAGTTCACCGTCGCCTGCGCCCTCAAGCTGGCCCCGTTGGTCTTCGTCCGTCCCGGTGAGCTTCGAGGCGCGAGCTGGGATGAATTCGAGCTCGAGAAAGCCGAATGGCGAATCCCAGCCGAACGCATGAAAATGAAGGAACAACACATCGTCCCGCTGGCAACCCAGACTATCGCAATCCTCCGGGAACTGCATCGCCACACCGGCGACGGGCGACTCCTCTTCCCCGGCATGCGCACCCCGGACCGCCCCATCAGCAACAATACCATCAACGCTGCTCTGCGGCGTATCGGGTACGCCAAAGAGGAAATGACCGGCCACGGTTTCCGCTCAATGGCCTCCACTCTTCTCAATGAGCAAGGGTGGAATCGGGACGCTATTGAACGGCAACTGGCACACGCCGAACGCAGTAAAGTGCGCGCGGCTTATAATTTTGCTGAATTTTTGCCTGAACGGCGTAAAATGATGCAGGCATGGGCAGACTATCTGGACTCACAAAAAAAAACATGATTTTAACAACGTATCGTGACCAAGTGGTTTATACCTTGGTTATACGAGGCATGTTTTAATATGCTCTTTGGAGGGGAGGTATTTATGCCTGATTTATCAATTGCGAAGCTTTCTAAAGACATGATCGGGAAAAATGTCGAGGGATGGGTTATTGAAAGCTACGTAAACTGCGGAAATTCTGGCGCCGTTTTCCGGGCAAAAAACTCGACTGGGCAGATCGCTGCAATAAAAATTATTAGTAACGAAATCATTCAACGCCACGGAAAAGAGGAGCAAGTTAAAAGGATTGAAAGAGAAAAATTAATAATTGGGCACTCTCATCCTAACCTAATACAGATTTTTGATGGAGGAGTGACCACCATAGAAAATCAAGAATACCTTTTTATTGCCATGGAATATCTTGACCAAAATAATCTTAAAGATATAAATAGCCAAATTTCAGTATCCATGGTACCTAACATCATCCAACAGCTAGCCTCAGCTTGTTGTTACCTGGAAGGAATAAATATTGCACATCGCGACATTAAACTCGAGAACATTGTTATAGATCCGAATTTTCAGACGATCAAACTGCTAGATCTTGGTGTGCTTAGACCTATTCTATCAGAAAGTGAATATCCTAGAAACACTGATTTTATTGCAACACTCAGGGCAAGCCCGCCTGAATTAATGGAGCGTAAAGAAGGAAATAGTCTTGAAGATTGGAGGGCTATCACTTTTTACCAAATTGGTGTCGTTATATATGAGCTTTTGGCTAAAAGTCCAATTTTCGAAAAACAATCAACTCCAAAGCCCGCGTTGATTCTCGCTGTTAAATCAGCCTATCCTAGCTTTGATGAAATCCTGCATGAAAACGACATTTTAAGTAAATCTTTGATGCAGCTATGTAAAAAATGCTTGCGTAAAGACCCGATCCAGCGAACATCGATACTTACATGGAAGACGTTTGAAAATATACTGAACAGTGATAACACAAAAGATTTAGCTGCAAAAGCAAGCTTTCTGCGTGCGACATACAAACATGAAAATGGCGCTCGACAGATTGAATTTAAAGCAGCTCAACAAACAAAGGCGATTTGCGAAGAACTAAAAGATACCATTAGAGGCTTGTGTCAAAATAATCCATCCAACTGCCTGTACCCTGTTATAATTAGCCATAATATCAAATCTTCAAACAGCTTTACATTGACGATAACACTTGCCGAAATCCACACTCCCATGGTGCTTGAATTGAAAATCAACTTGGATCTGAATACGTTATCTGTGTTTAATGTAACAAACAACAAAAAAGTATTTCTATATGATGACAATATTGGCTCCGATGATTTGAGCAATGAAATAATAAACTCCCTCCTATTACATTACATTGAAAATATGTCCCCAGAGGAGGAGTTATCATGAATAGCACTTGGTGGGTTAATCCAAAAGATTTAGACAAGCAACAAAAAGCCGTTATCGAGCTTGGTGATAAAGGACATTTTTTTATAGAAGGTCCTCCCGGTTCTGGTAAAACCAATTTACTTCTTCTTCGCGCTAAGTATTTGTATAAGGCTGGGCAAAGAAATCTCGCCATCGTCACCATGGCGCGCAGCTTGAAAGAATTTATTACGTTCGGTGCGCGGGAAAATAAATTCATAGAATCTACGGTCAATACATTTATGTCACTGGGGAAAGCAATTTTACTTCAAAATGGCATTTTTTTCAAAAGCAATGATAATTACCAAGATTCGTCAAAACAGTTAATTGTGGAGCTCAAGAACTTAATAAGCAGACGTCTCGCGGGAAATGATTATGATTGTATACTTGTAGACGAAGCCCAAGATTTTTCTGAAGAAGAGTTGCGTATTATATCACAATTAGCGCGCAATACATATTTTGTGGCAGATTCGAATCAGAGGATTTATAATAATTCGACATCTAATATAGATTACTTGAGGAAATTCGCGGGAGAAGATCACTGTTATAAGTTGATCCATCATTATAGGAACGGAATAAAAATATGTAAATTTGCCGATGATATAATTTCGAATGATGATCACATTCCTTTAGCCGATACAGCTAATTACAGGGAGGAAGACAACCCCTCAGCTGTAGTGGCGATTAAAAACGATTCCTTCGAGAGAAGCATTGAAGATTTGAAAGTGCGCGTTTCAAATCAACTTAAGACGTACCCGAATGAAAATATAGGAATTGTAGTGCAGAATAATGAAGTACTTAAAAGGTTGCACAACGCACTCAGTGAATGGGAACATTTGGCATTATGTTCTTTTCATGAAGATGGCTCGATCATTGATTTTAGTGGTGATTATAGGATTTACTGTCTCTCAGCCTTTTCAGTCAAAGGGTTGGAGTTCAGGGCCGTTCATATGTTTGAGTGGCATTGGAGGAGAAATTTACCTCATAATCGTCGATTATCCTATATGACTGCTACACGTGCGAAGACCTCTCTCTCTGTCTATTTCTACGATAACCTTTATGAATACTTTGATCAAGCCATTGGCAATCTCAATCCTCCGGGTGCATTACCCACCATAGGAGATTTATTCGAATGATAGAACATCCACTAACTTTTTATTCTTATCGCACCACAAGGAACGAGTTTATTGATATCGTTTTTCAAAAACAGGAAATATCCCCTAAGAAAGTTAGCATCTTAGAGCTTCCGCAATCTAAAGAAGGATATATTGACTTATTTTGGGATATTAATACCTATGACGATAAAAACAATCGCCAAGACTATCTACCTATTCTTATTACAATGAAGCAAGAAGAAATTCGCGATTTCTTGGCTTGGACATCCACTTATTTCCCAGGCTTAACTCCATTGACTTCTTATATTCATGTTTCCGATATTCAAATGGTGTCATCAATAAATACTAAGGGCAATGAGTACTATAGAGACAATTTATGGAATGCACTTATAGGAATGATATTAAGTGAGGTGTATGTTTCGGACTCGATGACTAATAATGCTTTTTCTCCCGATCTTTATAAATGTGAAATGACATTCAGCTACATCTTAGCTAGAGCGTTATTGTGTGGATATAGTATTGAATCGCTTGCCACTTTGTATGAAGAGTGGAAGGCTTCCTTGCAATTTGCCGATATAAAATTTTCTGGCTTACCTTTTAGTTGCTATTTAGCTATACTTGATTTTATCTCTGATTCCTTTGACGTTTCGAAATCACTATTCACTGATTACAAAACTAAAAATAACGATACTGACTTTAACTATAAATACATCAACAAGCATCTTGATAGTTTATTTAAATCTTACAACGAATTCTCAAATTTCCAGAATATCACAAAAGAAGATCGATATTCGACAATGAATAAAATCTATCAACAATCGTTTGATACGCTCGGAGATGCTCAGGGTAATGAGGTCATTCTTGCCTACCTTGTCAACATGATTTCTCCTGGAACATTGCAACATCTTGATTTTTTCCATGGAAAGCGCGTTGAAAAAAACATTTGGCTCTGGTATGGCGCACTGGCTGGCTTAACAGAACAAACGAAAATTCGAGATATATATAACTATGTTGGTAGAAGACTTTATAGAGATATGACGGCAAAAATCAACTTTATTGAAACACCAATTTGCGATATTTCCTCCTACGAGGCCAGAGTCATTTTCGACTCATCTGACGATATCGTCCAGCTATTCAAAAGGCGCATCATAAAAATGCAGCTTGCATTAGGAATTGACATCGATCTAGTTTTCCCATCGAACCCCCAAGTTAATAGCCTGAAATCGACCGAAGAATCCGATGAATCAGATCCGAAGAAAATAATTACAAATATGATTAAGGAATTGTATACCTTAAATTCATTGATACCAAAAAAAATAGCAACTAAAACTACTAAACAGTCTAATTTCAAATCTAAAAGAAAAAAGCAGAATAATCTTTTTGATAATAAAGATATTTAGCTTTCGACATTACAACTTCACCTTATAAAATTTTAATATTGACGGATAGTCACGCAATAGAAAAGCGTCGCAATCACGATAAGCATCGCCGGTCCGACCTCCCGCCTGACCGGACGGGATCGCCATCGGACGCTGTCGCGCGATTCGCCCTGTTGTGCATTTTCAAACATAACCCGATAAAATCGACGCCGCCGTTGTCGACGGCGAGACCAAGCACCGCCGTATACAGAAAACACTGCCGGCTTTCCAACGGGACCAGAGTGTTGGCCACATATGCGACGCGAATTCACCGTGTAATCATCACCGTTACAGAGAAACGGGAACCGTATCCTCATTACGCACCTTCCTCCAAAGACAAGGATGATAAACGCCCTAACGCCGGCTGCTACGGCCGGCGCCATGAGCCGGAATACATATGGGTTCCCAAAGAGGAAGGGAAATAAATGGTCTCGGTTCTGGACGCGTTTCAGCAGGAGCGTCTTATAGTTTTCATAAATAAACGTATCGATCGGCAGCCGGTTTTCAATAATATGGTGAAACTATCGTGCTGTTTTTTTTAAGGTTTTTTTGTCAGTTTATGGTCGGATATATCATTAATTAGCTGTCGTATGTCTTCAACCCGCCAAACTGAAACGCGTGGTCCAATTTTGATAGGTTTTGGAAAGCGCCCTTCTTTTACCTGTTCCCAAAAGAAGCTTTTTTTAATGCCCAATGCCTGCATAATAACGGGAAGTCGAACAAACCCTTCGGACGGCAAGTCCATCGCTAATTTTTCTTTCATTTTTTTTCATTCCAATCTTTTCGGCATCCCGCCTCGATCCAATCGAGTAGTTCGTTTTTGCGCCAGCGGAGAAGTTTGCCGAGCCTCACCGGATGCGGCGTTTTTCCCGCCGCGTTCAATTTGTAAAACATCGACACGCTGATCATACAGAGTCTGGCGGCTTCGTTGACATCCACCAAACCGTATTCAGCGCCCGCATGTGCCGGTTCTTCATCCGTTCGCCGCCCTTGTGGTGGGCTGTTCCGTGGTCTATTTGCCATACAATTTCCCTCCAAAATCAAACACGCGAAACCTTTTTAAAAAAAACTTACTGCGTAATTCTCCCCGCCTTGCCCTTGCGTCGGTCCAGTTCCAGCGCGATTGCCGGGCCGCTCATTCTTCCCGCCCAACGGCTTTTGTCGCCGTCCTTCGTTTTTTCGTGATCCATCATCACCTCGACAAACAACTGCCGCGCCGCTTCGGTGGGCGAGTGCTGCGGCTGGCCGTTTCTCGGGAGCAGTCCTGCTACGGTCATGCCGACGGGATCGGCGTCCTCCACGTCCAGAAGTGTTTTGCCGTTGCGGTCGCGGTAGATGGCGTGAATCTTGTCCAAAAACAGCATGGTCCACCGCGACGGCGTGGTGCGGCAGTGCCTCACCCGCTCGTAAAAACTTTCCAAGGTGATGATGGAGTGGGTGACGAGGAGCGGCAGGAATGCTTCGTATACTTCCTTGTGCGGCAGACCATCGCCGGTGAGTTCCGCCTGGGTGGCGACAAAGCCCTTGACCCGCTTGCCCTTTGAACAATTTTGAAAAGAGCCCTGTCCGTCCCGCCTGTTTCGTTCGTCCGCGTTCGGCCCTTCCCCCAAGCCCCCTTTAGGGCTTTCTCCTTCCTTATTATCTAGGGCATATGGGTTAAGGGTTATTTGTTTAGGGTTAGGGTTTAGGGTTGAGGGTAGTCGTTTTTGACATCCCGACGACATCCCATCCGCATCCTCTTCGCATCCTTCCTCATCGTCGTTATCCGTGCCTCGCCCGTATTGCCTCCCGTGTTTGGTCCATATTTCCACCAGGCGACCACGATTACTCGACTTGTATTTGGCGTAAAGCAGCTTGCCGACGTAATCCAGCCAGTCGTGAATAAGCCAGCCATCCAGCCATCTGTCCAGCCGCAGCACCTCGATAAACCGCTCCGGTTCGAACGGCACCTCGGCGAGCGCACCGACAAAGCGGATGGAAGCGGTGTCGTCTCCACGCCACAGATCGCCGTCCTCGGCGAATTCAAGCGCACCCAGCCACAGACTCAGTATCAGTCCACGCATATAGGCGTTGGGAATATCCAACAGCTTTGCGCTGGAGAGCACTTTATAGTGGTTGCGCATCTGGATGCGGACTTCCAGCCAGGCGCCGGCGTTTCCGCTTTTCCGATTCGACATGCCGCAAGACCTCCCTCCGCGCGTGTGTTAAAAATCCAATCCAACCATAAGGAGTTACATGAAACTCCGCCCACCCCGCTAGCGATTCATCCCGTAACCCCGTGTGATAACAGGAGGTAAAAATATCCAAACCGCGCCGCTTTTCCGGCGACGGTTGATTATTCCCGCCATTCTTCCATCTCGTGGGTTGCTGTGAAGCATATCGCCGCGTGTACACTAACAATCATCGTCCTTTATTGCGCGTATATTCAGTGTATTTTTATTTATCTTGTAGATTTTTCGCGTATCTTGCTATAACTCTCGCCATGTTTTGGTTTATCTTTTTGGATTCGCACCACTGGCGAGGCAGGTTATGGAACAGCACAGCAACAAATCGGCACGGCTGAAAATCACCAGGACCGTCGTCGCCTCTCCCGCCCATTCAGCGGCCGAGAGCGGGACCACCGAGCCCCATCCCTTTATCGAAATCACCGGCAGAGAGGGCAGCAAGACTGTTTTCCGCAAGCGGATCAACAGCCTGGAAGACGTGACCGACGCCGAGGTGCAGAAGTTGTTGGGTATTGCCCGACGCCTGCCCGCCGTCGCGTTCGACGCGTTGTTCGATTCCGACACCATCGAACTGATGCTGAATCCTGACGGGAAGCTGTTTCAGGAAAAACTGGGTGGCGGCATGACCCATATCTGCGATATGCGCGAATCGGAAGCGGACGAATTTATACGCAAAATCGCCGGGTATCTGAAACAGGTGGTGACGCGGGACAGCCCGATATTGGAAGGTGTGTTGCCGCTGGACGATTCCCGTTTTGCCGGGCAGATTCCGCCTGTCGTCTCCCACCCCGCTTTCGCCATCCGAAAACGCGCGGTCAAGGTATTCACCCTGGACGACTATGTCGCCGGCGGCATCATGACCCAGGCGCAATGCGACGTTATCCGCCATGCCATAATCGAGCGGCAAAACATCATCATCATCGGCGGCACCGGCACGGGCAAAACCACCCTCGGCAACGCCGTTCTCCACGAGATCACCGTGTCCGAACCGGACAGCCGGCAAATCATTATCGAGGATACGGCGGAACTCAATTCCACCGCCGTCAACAAGGTCAACTTCCAGACCACCTCCACCTGCACCATGACCGAACTCATCAAGACCACCCTGCGGATGCGTCCGGATCGGGTGATTGTCGGCGAGGTGCGCGGGCGCGAGGCGCTCGACCTTATCCAGGTTTGGAACACCGGCCACCCCGGCGGACTTTGCACGCTCCACGCCAACAACTGCGTTT
>Ga0192240_10356_pt2 | contig 19442 bp, 14 predicted proteins | sample Koala_Koa27_H3_FD_131237 | JGI IMG/M metagenome (GOLD analysis project Ga0192240, IMG submission 131237) | Enriched cells from koala feces incubated with labeled cellulose particles, San Francisco Zoo, California, United States - Koala_Koa2-7_H3 ...
CCAGATTGATGAGCTGGATTCGGAACTGGTGGAAGTGCTTATTAATATTGAAACGACGCAGGACGATATTGAGAATAAAAAGGTAGAGCTGGCACAGGCGGAAGCCGACCTGGAGGAAGCGAAAGAGACCGAAGAAGAGCAGTACGAGTCCATGAAAGAGCGAATTGTTTATATGTATGAGAATGGGGATTCCTCTTTCCTGACAGCTCTGATGGGTGCGGACAGCTTTGCGGATGTTTTAAATAAGATCGAGAGTTATTCTACGGTATATGATTATGACAGAAGCCTTCTGGTAGAGTATCAGAATACCAAGCTGGAAGTCGAGAATCTTGTGGAGCAGGTGCAGCAGGAGGAAGCTGAACTGGAAGAAATCGAGGCTACATATGAGGAACAGCAGGAGGAGCTTGAGGCAGTAAAAGCGCAGAAGAGCAGCGAACTGGACGATTATGAGACCAAGCTGGCTGAGGCGGAGAGCCTTGCAGCGCAGTATCAGGCGACGATCAAGGAGCAGAACGCGATCATTGCGGAAGCTCAGGCGGCGGCGACAACGACGACGGTCGGTTCCGTTACCAGCGGATCCTCCAGCGTGTCTTCGAGCACCTCAGGCAGCAGCAGTTCTTCGAGCAGCTCGGACAGTAGTTCTTCAAGCAGCAGTTCGAGCAGCTCAAGCTCAAGCAGCAGTTCGAGCAGCTCTAGCAGTTCATCCAGTTCAAGCACATCGAGCAGCGGTTCCGGTTCCGCGGTGGCGAGTTATGCCTGCCAGTTTATCGGTAACCCTTATGTCTATGGCGGTACCAGCCTGACAAGCGGATGCGATTGCTCCGGCTTTGTTATGAGCGTATATGCACACTTTGGTGTATCGCTTCCCCACAGCTCCAGCGCACTTCGCTCTGTGGGCTATGCGGTATCCGTGTCGGACATGCAGCCGGGTGATATCGTCTGCTACAGCGGACATGTAGGTATCTATGTAGGAAATAATACAATTGTGAATGCATCCAATTCCAAACCGTATCCGGACGGCGGTATCAAGTATACGAGTGCGACGTACAAGTCCATCCTGGCGGTGCGGAGAATCTTCTAGAAATAATATAGTGTAGGAATGAATAAGTATGGCGGTACAGCTTTATAAGCGGTACCGTCTTTTTTTGTCTTTTCAGATCTTCACCAGGAGATTTTTCATGTCTGGGCGAGAAGAGGCTATTCATGTAAGCCAGAGATCTGTTAACGGGAATAATCTGATCGTTTTCATGGGGAAAATGCTTGAAGAAAATATCACTTTTCTCTTTCTTTTTGGTAAGAAAAGTGTTATGATAAACATCAGATTTGCCGCGCTAAAGCGTTAACGCGTTTAGGCGGCAAATTTATTGGCGGCTTTGCTTTCTGTAATATGTGGGTGAATCAGGCAGATCGTCCGGAGAGAAAGCGATGCGGCCGGCAACAACATAGCGGAGGAGAAGATTATGATAGCAAAACGTTTGCGGAGATCTCTGGATACATCTGTCTGTATCCGTGATATCTTTGAGGAGGGGAAGAAGCTGGCTGCCATTTACGGCCAGGAGAATATTTTTAATTTTACGATAGGCAACCCCAGTGTGGAGCCGCCTGCGATTGTCAATGAGGCGATGAAAGAGATCCTGGACAGTGAGAACTCGTTGTCGCTCCATGGATATCCTGCAAATGTGGGTCATCCGGAGGTGCGGGCGCACATTGCGAAGTATCTGAATGAAACATATGACTGTAATTATGATGAGAATGGTATTATCATGACAGTCGGTGCGGCTGCGGCTATCGTTGTGATAGCGAATGCTCTGTTGGATCAGGGGGACGAGGTTGTCACGTTTGCGCCTTATTTCTGGGAGTATAAAAGCTATGTGGAGTCTCTCTACGGCAAATTGGTTCCGGCACAGTGTAATATGGAGACGCTGCAGCCGGATCCGGTGACATTCGAGGCGGCGTTGAGTCCGCGAACCAGGTTTGTGATTATCAACACGCCGAATAATCCGACCGGTGCAGTTTACACTGAGGAGTCCATCATTGCTGTAACGGATATTTTAAAGAAAAAGCAGGAAGAATACGGGCATCCGATTTATCTGGTGGCGGATGAGCCGTATCGGAAGCTGGCCTATGATGTGGAGGTTCCGTATCTGACGCACTATTATCAGAATACGATTGTGGTTTACTCTTACAGTAAAGCGCTTTCCATTCCCGGCGAACGGATCGGTTATCTGGCTATGGAGCCCTGCGTACAGGATATGAGAGATCTCTATACGGGCATGACTGCTTCGATGCGCTATCTCGGATACGTGAATGCGCCCTCGCTCCAGCAGAAGATGCTGCTGAAGTGTGTGGATGCCTCCGTAGATATCAATATCTATAAGAAGACGAGAGATATTCTGTACCAGGGGCTGGTGGATATCGGCTATACCTGTATTCATCCGGACGGAGCATTTTATCTGTTTATGAAAGCGTTGGAGCCAGATGATTTCCAGTTCTGCAAGGAAGCCAAGAAAGAAAAAATCCTGATGGCGCCGGGGGCAGCTTTCTATGGCCCGGGCTGGGTTCGCATTTCCTACTGTGTGCCGGATGCGGTGGCGAGCCGGAGCCTGCCGGCGTTTAAGCGGCTGTATGAGCGCTATCAGAAGTGATATAGAGATATATAGACGGATGCGATATGATTTCAAGAGCAGGGCATTATTTGGAAAATGGACTTGTGAGTTTGGAGAGATTTTGCTGATGAGGAGAGTGGATACATGAATTTGAGAGAAGCGGAAAATGCCGAAGTGTTTGTTTATGTGTATCCATGGAATGGCGAGAAAGAACTCCCCAGCCATGAGCTGTTGCAGCGGGCGATATGCCGATATCTGGGAAGAGAAACAGAGACGCTTACGGTTTGCCGGGACGATGAGTTTGGGAAGCCGTATATTGCGGAACTTCCGAATGTTCATTTTTCCATTTCCCACAGCGGAGGTTTCTGGGCCTGTGCATTTTGCGATGCGGAGGTTGGACTGGATCTGCAGAATGTGGGAATCGCCCGCGAGGAAAAGGTGGCGCGCCGTTTTTTTCACCCGTCGGAGGTTGCCTGGCTGGAAGAGCATGGATTTGACGAGTTTTTCAGGCTTTGGGCGTACAAGGAGAGCTATGTAAAATATAAGGGTACCGGGCTGCGGGAGGGGCTGGATTACTTTTCCGTGGTAGACGGGGACCTGGAGGTTTGTCAGCAGGAGGTTCCGTTTCGCGATGGGTTTTATATGGTGGTGACGACGGAGAAGCGTGCGACGGTAAGTCTTTTAAATTATAATGAACAGGCACCCTGAGAACGGGTGCCTTTTTCTGTGGGTATCATCATTTGTATTGGCTTTTGACTCCAACATCATCTGATTTGAGGGACGGTAACGATTTGCTGAATTCCGTCTTTCAGTGATCAGGTTTCAGATGTTTAGGCCTGAGCTTTGTCATAGAATTTTTCTTCTCCGCTTTCCAGTGCTTCATAGAATTCCCTGGAATCCTCCGGGTTCTGTTTTGTCAAAAGACTGACCGCAATCATGCAGACAAGCGACCCGGCGAAGCCGAAAGCGCCGTACCAGGATCCGCCCAGGTCCCAGACAAAGTAGGTCATAAGCACCAGAGCTGTTCCGACAATGGCGGAGACAACCGCTGCCTGTTTGGTGGCGCGCTTCCAGTAGATTCCCAGAACCAGAATAGGAAACAGGGGCATGACGATGGCGATGGCGAACATGATCAGTGTGTAGATCAGGTCCGGAGGATTGATGGCGAAGGCGATGCTGACAATGCCGACTGCCAGAATGACCAGGCGGACGGACAGGAGCTGCTTTTTCTCATCCATCCGGATGCCGAGTGTATGGTGCAGCAGGTCTTCCGAGATGATGGAACCGGTGACCAGAAGGAACGAGTCCGCAGTGGAGATGCCGACGGCGATCGCTCCGACGAAAAAGAATATCATCAGCACTACAGCCAGGTTCGGATGAATCTGGTTGATGATATTCTGAATCAGATAAGGAATGATGTATTCCGTCTCATCGGTGGAGAGTCCCGGCAGCAGGGCGATACTGACCATACCGATGAGCATGGTGCCGGTCCAGACAAAGGCCTGGAGGATCGGGGTCAGGAACATCAGTTTTCGCTGCGTGTGCAGATCGGAGCCGGAATACCCGGAGCGGATAAACACATGGGGCAGTATGACGGTCCATCCGATCGCGCAGCTGAAAGGATAGCCGAAGCGCGCGCTGTAGGGCACCCACCCGTCCGGACCCGGGTAGGAAAACCATTCGTTTGTATTTTCCCAGATGGTGGTAAACGCTGCGGGCAGGGAACCGCCAAATGCACAGTACAGGCAGGCAATGACGATGATCCAGAGAATGGAAATGTAGGCAAGTCCCTGGATTGTGTCGGTCAGGGCGATGGATTTTAAGCCGCCGATCATGACGTAGGCGATGATGACGACGCCCACCACGATCACTACCTGCTGGTAAGCGATCGCACCCCCGGTAGCGATTTCCGCCGCTTTGGAGATGGCGATCAGCACGCTGGCAATGTACGGAAAGGATGCGCTCAGGAAAATCAGTGCCAGAATCACGCGCAGGAGAGGGCTTTTAAAACGGTCATAGTAAAAGTCTGCAGGCGTCGTGTAATGCCGGGAGCTGTTGGTGATCCAGACTTTATTCATGACAAAATGGACGATGATGGGAAAGAGACAGATATAGCTCAGCTCCGACGCCCAGTATCCGATGCCGCCCCGGTAGTAGGCGCCGGGTCCGGCAAAAAAAACCCAGGTGCTCATGAGAGAGGCCAGGTAGGTCATGACCAGGAACGGCCACTTGATGCTGCCTCCCGCTGTGGCGAAACCGCGGGCGCTCTTCTGTTTGGAGCGGATATTTTCCACGAGGGCGACGATCAGCAAAAATGCCAGGTAGAGTATAAATGCGAGCCATATGGCGGAACTTGTTAGCATGAGGTATTCTCCTGTTTGTCGGTTGTATCTGATTTCATGTCAGAGCAGCACTTACTGTTTGCAGATTCCGGAGCAGAAGTGTTCCTGCAGGGGGATGATTCCGGTACAGATGTGCCTTGGCAGCCGGATGATTTCGGGTCGCGGATGCGGTAGATCCGGCATACTTTTACCAGCCCGACATAGATGGCGATCCAGAGCGGAACCAGTGTGATCAGCGCGTGAACCAGGGTTGCTCTTGCAAGGCCGTAGGGCGGGACAAAAGGCAGGTTATAACTAACGTAAAAAATGATTACTGCGGCCAGCCAGATTTTTTCTGTCTTCGTAATTTTCATGAGGATACTCCCTCCGTTTTTTCGGCGATCTGATATAATTCAGAATATTTTTCTTAAAAACCAGTTTTCCTGTTCCGCAGGATGTTGTTTTCAGGAGCCGTACAATACTTTTATCTACGTTTCATATTGTTTATGTCAGCTCCTTCGCAGCTTTCAACACGATGTCATGGAGCTCATTCTCTATATCAGTATCCAGCATATGAGGGATTTCCGTCTTTGTCAGCACATCGTATTTTTCCCGGGCGCGGTCCAGAATCGTTTTTTCTTCATCGTTTTTCCCGCTGAGATATCCTTTATAAAAAAGCTCCGGACGATGGGCATCACGGAAGTGATCGAGCGTGTGATCGCTCATGAGGTAGCCGTCTCCGTCGTCTCCCTCCAGAAGTTCTTCAAAATCCATCGTCTCATCGTCGACGGAAAGTCCCGCGCGGAGCCGTCTGGCGATACCGAAAATTTCATTATCAATGATCAGCGCCAGCGGATTGATGGTTTTTGCGGTTTCCATCTGGCCGGCGCCGCCGAGGACGCTGGCGTCTGACATAGCCATCATATGAATGAGGGAAGTTCGCTCAATCATGTTCTGCCCGTCCAGGGTCATGCTGTCGGTCCCGGTGCCGTAGGAATGGCAGGGGATGCCGTATCCTTCCTCGAACGCCTGCATGCAGAGCAGGCGGCCAAAGGTAATCTCCGTGTTGGACTGGAGTGTGTAAGTGGTCTGCATATCCATGGAAAACAGCAGAGGCGTCGCGATGACCGGCAGTCCGGGGCAAAGCAGCTCCAGCATGACAACCTGTGCCAGTACATCCGCGCATGCAGCCAGTGCGGTTCCCTGTGCGGTCACCGGTGTGTTTGCTCCTGCGGTCGGAAGTGCGCAGGGCTGAACCGGGATGCCGGCCTTTGCACATTCGTATAAAATTTCCGCGTCCATGTATTTGAATTTCAGTACCGGGACACTGCAGGAGATAAAACTGCAGATCGGGCGCTCCCGGAGCCTGTCCATTCCGCCGACGGCTGCCGCGCACATCTCGATCAGGTAGCGGGTGTTTTCCGCCTCGTACGGCTGGATCCAGATATGCTTTTTTGAAATCCGCAGCGCCTGCTCCAGGGTAAAGATATCAATCGCTTTGCCGGGGACGCCGGGGTCGCAGGTGGAGGGCAGTGCCACGTAATCGATCTGGTCCATCTCGTTGACCAGATGGAACCACTCTGCGGTGTCGCTCAGCGTGATGTAATGCTTTTCTCCTTCTGCCGGCAGGTAATTGGGCGCGCCGGTGCAGGTGCGGGTGTAAAAGCCTCCCTGCGGATGAGGGAAAGCCATATTATATTTTTCCTCCGGCGCATAGAGCGTAAATTTTTTCGGGACAGCGGACAGAGCCCGGTCAATGACTTCCTTTGGGAAGCGGATGGTGTTGCCGTCTACCTCACATCCTGCCGCTGACAGTTCTTCTTTCATCTGCGGGTGATCCATTGTGATTCCCCGCTCGCTCAAAAGACGTTCCGTTCGTTTTTTGAAAAGCGCCAGCTCGTCCGGAGACATGACGCTGTACCTGATTCTTCCGTTCATAATGTATATCGCTCCTTTGGTTTTCTGATGTTGGAGTCAAAAGCCCTTTTTTTGCTGATGATATCCAGCAGATGTGTTCTTTATTTCAAATATATGTGACAAGACACATGTAAAAACATATGTAAATGTAATTATATCCTTTCCGGTCGGGTTGTCAATGAAAAGATACATTTTTTATAAAATATATGTGAATTTCTCTTGCAGATAATGACTTTTTTCGATTTATCCTTTATATTAAGAGAGGAAGTTATCATAACATTTTGCAGGGAGGTTTCCCATGTCATACATAGAATTCGATCATATTACAAAAAGATACGAGGTCGGCGAGCACCCTATACTGGCGGTGGACGAGGCCTCGTTTGTTGTGGAAAAAGGAGAATTTGCCATCATTCTCGGCGCATCCGGCGCGGGGAAGACGACAGCGCTTAATATTCTCGGCGGCATGGATGTGGCCACCTCCGGGAAGCTGATTGTGGATGGCAATGATATTACAAAGTACGATAAGAAGCAGTTGGTCGGATATCGCCGTACCGACATCGGATTTGTGTTCCAGTTTTATAATCTGGTGCCGAATCTGACAGCGTTGGAGAATGTGGAGCTGGCAGCACAGATCTGCAATGATTCCCTGGACGCGGCGGAGACTCTGGATAAAGTCGGACTGGCGGAGCGGATAGACAACTTTCCGGCGCAGCTTTCCGGCGGAGAACAGCAGCGTGTTTCCATTGCCCGCGCATTGGCGAAGAACCCCAAGCTTCTGCTCTGCGACGAGCCTACCGGTGCGCTGGATTACAATACCGGGCGGCAGATTTTAAAACTGCTTCAGGATACCTGTAGAAAAGAAGGCGTGACACTGGTTCTGATCACGCACAATTCCGCGCTGGCTCCCATGGCTGACCGCCTGATCCGGTTCCGGAGCGGGAAAGTGGTGGAGATGACGGTGAATCCGAACCCGGTTTCTGTGGAAGAGATTGAGTGGTAACCCTGTGACACGCCGCCATCTGCCTGCCTGACCGCGTGCAGAATAGATGAAAAAGAGTATGGGGCAGGTACAGCGTGAGATGAAGAAAGACAGGGGAAACGGCAGTGATGACAGCGGATGAGTGGAGAATGTGACGATGCGGGATGCTTTGGTAAAAGATATTTTTCGTACAATTAAAAAGGAAAAAAAGCGTTTTTTTCTATTATGCTGATTACGGCTCTCGGCGTGGCCATGATGACGGGACTGACAGCGGCCTGCAACGACCTGCGGGTCTCGGCGGACGCTCTCTATGACGGGCAGAATCTTTTTGACATCGAGGTTTCGTCTACACTTGGGCTGGATGATGACGATATTGAGGCGCTGGCTTCGCTGGATGAGGTGTCCGCGGTGGAGGGTGAGTACTCCAAGACGGTGTATGTGGAGATCGACGGCGTGCATGAGAGTGCGACGATCCGTACGCTCGGGGAGGAGATCAATCTGCCGACGGTCCTGGAGGGAACTCTGCCGCAGGCGTATGATGAGATTGCGGTGACGGAGAGTTATCTTAACGATACCGGAAAGCAGGTCGGGGATACGCTGACTTTTACGGAGACAGATCTGGAGGAGGATGAGGATGCTGTCTTTGCGGAGGTGGAGTATACGATCACGGCGGAGGTGCTGGATCCTTTCGATGTGAACAACCGGGAGGGCAGTGTGTCTTTTCGCGCGTCGACTTCGGATGAGTATACATTTTTCGTTCTTCCGTCTGCAGCGGATGCCGATATTTATACAACCGTTTATCTGACTGTTGACGGTGCGGATGCGCTGATGTGTTATGACGATGCGTACATACAGCTGATTAACAATGTGAAAAATAAGATCAGCTCGACTTTAAAGGAAAAGCAGCAGAACCGATACGATACGGTTTACGGGGAAGCGCTGGCGGAATACAATGACGCGCTGGAAGAGGTGCTGGCCGAGCTTGCAGATGCCCAGCAGGAGATTGACGACGGCTGGGAGGAGTATCAGGACGGCCTGGACCAGTTGAATGACGGAAAGGCGGAACTGGAGGAGCAGGAAGAGAGTGCCTACAGCCAGATCGCGGATGCGTTGGAGCAGATTGAGTCCGGGTATGCGCAGCTTGCTGAGGCGAAAGAGCAGCTGGACGCTTCGGCGCAGGAACTTGCCGACGGGACAGCGCAACTTGCCGAAGCGAAGGACGAGCTGGGGCAGACAAAGGCAGATACCCTGGCGCAGATTGACGCGGGGATTGCGCAATATGAGGATGCAATTGCACAGGCGGAGGATCAGAGAGAGGCGCTGGAGGCGCAGGCGGCGGAACTGACCGCGACACAGGAAGAGTTGACCGCGGCAAAGGCAGAACTGGAGGCGCAGGCGGAATCACTGGAAGCGCAGATAGCGGAGATACAGACGGCATTGGAACAGACAGGTGACGATTCCGCATCGGACGATGCGTCTTCGGATACAGAGACGCTGGAGGCACAGCTTGCGGCCGCACAGGCAGCGCTTGCGGAAGTGCAATCGAATATGTCGGATGTAGAGGCCGGACTTGCAAAAACAGAAGCCGGACTTGCGGAAACGAAAGCCGGACTTACGCAAGTGGAAGCCGGACTTGCGGAAACGAAAGCCGGACTTACGCAAGTGGAAGCCGGACTTGCGGAGGTGGAGTCGTGGCTTACGGAAACAGAAGCCGGACTCTCGCAGCTGGCAGCGGGATTGGAAGAGCTGGAGGCAGGCCTTGCCACCCTGGAAACAGGACTTGCGGAGGCGCAGGCAGGTCTTGCTGCCCTGCAGGCACAGCGGGAGACGGCGGTAGAACAGTTTGCGGCGGCGGAGGCGCAGGTCGCCGAACAGGAGGCTGCGCTGGAGGACGGAGAGGCACAGTATGCCTCCGGTCTGAGCCAGTGGCAGGAGAGCAAAGAGGAGCTGGACGAGGGGAAAGCGGAGCTGGAAGAACAGACGGCTGAGGCTCAGGCACAGTTTGCTGATGCCTGGGATGAAATTGAGGAGAATGAGCAGGCTCTGGCGGATGCTGAGCAGGAGCTTCTTGACGGCCAGGAGGAACTGGATGAGAGCACAGAGGAAGCCATGGAGGAGCTGGAGGAGGCCAGAGAGGAAATTGACGAGATTGAGATGACCCGGTGGTATATCCAGTCCAGAGATTCCCTGAGCGGTTATTCCAATGTGGACAGCGACGCGACAGCCATTGAGGGGTTGGCGACATTTCTCCCGCTGATCTTTTTCGTGGTTGCGATTTTAATCAGCCTGACAGCGATCACGCGGATGGTGGAGGAAGACCGGGGCCTTATCGGTACATATAAAGCGCTGGGATTTAAGAACAGGGAAATCCACAGGAAATATGTGATCTACGCTGCGGGCGCAAGCCTGTTGGGAGGCGTGGTCGGAGATCTCTGCGGGTTTGTCGTGCTCCCGAAGATTATTTTTACTTTCTTCCGGATCATGTATACCATACCGACATATTTGCTCCGGTTCCAGCTGAGGTCGGGCATTGTCAGTGTTCTGTTGTTTATGGTGGGCATCCTGGCGGCAGTGCTGGCGGCGGTGCGCGGGGAACTGGTGCAGATGCCGGCAGCGCTGATGCGGCCGCTTGTCCCGAAAGGCGGTACCAGGATTTTCCTGGAGCGAATCCGTCCTGTCTGGAAGCGGATGTCTTTCCTGAACAAAGTCACGGCACGGAACCTGTTCCGGTACAAAAAGAGGCTGATTATGACTGTGGTGGGCATCATGGGATGCACCGGTCTTCTGGTCTGCGGGTTTGCCATTAAAAACACAGTGACGGACCTGATGCCGCGGCAGTATGAAAACGTTATTCGCTACGATATTTTGGCGGTCGTGCAGGCGGAAGACAATGATCAGCTGTTGGCTTATATGGAAGATGAGGAAAATATTGAAAGTTATGTAAATCTTCAGGTGGAAACGGTATCTATCCGCAATGCGGAGGAGGAAGAGGAATCTGTGCAGATATACGTCATACCGGATGAAACGGATCTTTCACCGTTCCTGAAGCTGGCAGATACAGACGGCAATGAAGCGGAACTGACGGATGATGGCATTTTTGTCACACACAGCGCCGCGGATGTGCTGGGACTGTCTGTCGGAGAGACGGTCACGATTCAGGATCTGTCTCTGAATGAAGCGGAAGTCGAGGTCGCGCTGGTGGCGGAGAATTATCTCGGCGATATGATTTACATCAGCGAAAGCTGTTATGAGGCATGCTTTGACAGCGCATATGAACCCAATGCTGTCCTGGTGAAACTGACGGAAGCATGTAAGGAAGATGACCCGGTTGCTTACGCCAATGAGCTGGGGTCAAAGGACGGCCTGCTTTCCACCGTCAGCACGGAAAACTTAAAAGAAGAGTTCTCGCAGGCGTTCACGCTGATCAATCTGGTGGTCTATGTGATTCTGGTCATGGCGGCGGCACTGGCATTTGTCGTGCTCTTTACTCTGTCCACCACGAATATTTCCGAGCGGGAGAGAGAACTTGCGACTATCAAGGTGCTGGGATTTTTTGACCGGGAAGTACATCTGTATGTGAATAAAGAGACATTGATTCTTTCCTCCATCGGAATCGTCTGCGGCCTGCCGGCAGGGCGCGCGATCAGTATGTGCCTTTGCTGGGCGTTGAAAATTCCGGGATTGTATTTTGCGGTCAGCGTCCACCCGTCCACTTATGTGATCTGCGCGGTAACCGCTTTTGTCTTTGCACTGATCGTCAACCAGATTACGAACCGCCTGCTCAATGTGATTGATCCGGTGGAGGCGTTAAAGAGCGTGGAGTAAGGCGGCGAAAAGTGTCCGGCGATGGATATTGGCTTGTAATTGGGATTTTCTTATGATATGATGATACAATGGGTTGTGTGAAAGGAGGATAAGAGATGTACATTACATGTTTAGATATGGAAGGAGTACTGGTGCCGGAAATCTGGATCGCATTTGCCGAGGCCAGCGGCATCCCGGAGTTAAAGAAGACGACGCGGGACGAGCCGGATTATGACAAGCTGATGCAGTATCGCCTGAATATTTTAAAGGAGCACGGGCTGGGCTTAAAGGAGATTCAGGCAACGATCGCGAAGATTGATCCCATGCCGGGTGCGAAAGAGTTTCTGGATGAGCTCCGCTCCTGCTGCCAGGTGATTATTTTAAGCGATACCTTTGAGCAGTTTGCCACGCCGCTGATGAAAAAACTCGGCTGGCCGACGATCTTCTGCAATTCCCTGGAGGTGGCGGAGGACGGATCCATCACCGGATACAAAATGCGATGCGAAAAGTCGAAATATACGACTGTGAAAGCGCTTCAGTCGATCGGGTTTGAGACCATTGCTAGCGGCGACAGTTTCAACGATCTCGGCATGATTCAGGCGAGCAAGGCGGGGTTCCTGTTTAAGAGCACTGAGCAGATCAAGGCGGATTACCCGCAGATCCCCGCGTTTGAAGAGTACGATGAGCTGCTTGCGGCGATCAAAGCGGTGATCCGGTAACGATCGGTGAGCTGTTTCCTGATTTGGCGGTAAAAAATGCAAAACAGTCAGTAGGACTGTCTGAACAACTGGTAAGGTTAAAATAGTAAATCGTCCGGGCAGGCCGGATCCGACAGGCGGATTTTCGGCGGGAGCCCGGACTTCTTATTTCTGTGATCATATATATTATGAAATTCTTTTCTGTTGCGGGCCGGCGAAAAAGGACGTTATGTCATAACTATTTTTTCTTTGATAATTGTGTGATCAAGGTATTGAGTTGCCCGAGTTTATGCAGTATTCTTTGATAGTTGTGCAATCATAGTGCTGAGCAGCCCGAGTTTACACTGTGTTTTTTGATAGTTGTGCAATCAGAGTATTGCAATGCATGATTTTCTGATTGTTTTTGTAATAATTGTGTATCCATCAATGTGATTGCGCCTGCCATTGCCGGTTTACACAGAATTTTCACAGGAAGTACATATTTGGGAAAACTTTTGTGGATATGATACCTGGTAGCAGGAAAAAATCCTGTATGATATATGATGATACAAGGGACCGCAAAAAATCATACCCTTTTGTCGCCTTAATCATGTGAATTAGAAGAAAGAATAGCGGAAGAAAGGATAAACGAATTATGAAAAGAAGATATTTAGCCATTCTGATGGGCGTGGTTGTGGGAGCCTCTCTTCTTGTCGGCTGCGGCACAAGTACAGAGCAGAGTTCGGAGACTTCTGCTGAGGATGAAACGGCAGAGAAAGTTTACGGTGAGATCACTGCGATTGGGGACAACAGTTTCACCCTGGACTCCGGCATCGGCAATGCGATCGAAGTGACCGTTGATGACGATACGGAGATTACTTCGCAGGTTGCCTCCGGAAGCATGGAAGGCATGCAGGGCGGCGGAGACATGGAGATGCCGTCGGACAGTGCAGATGGTGTGGAAAGCGAGAGTACCGGCAGTGATGGAAGTGCTCCGGAGATGTCGGATGGTGAAGGCACCGGCGGTGACGGAAGTGTACCGGAGATGCCGGATGGCGAGACAGGGGAATCTGCGTCGGAGGCGGATGGTGAAAGCAGTGATGCGGAAGCCTCGGAAATGTCTGGCGGAGAGAGTATGCCGGAGATGCCCGGCGGCGGGAATGGCGACAGCGTTCCGGAGAAACCGGAGGGTGAGAACGCAGAAAGCACTTCAGCATCATCGGGTGCGGAGGAAGGCTCAGTGAGTGCTGACGCAGTAAGCAGCACGGATACAAATGATTCTAGTGAGGACGCTGCGGATGCCGGGGATTCGGATGCAGAAGACAGCGCGGATGAGCCTGGTTCAGAAGACATGGATGCAGAGGGCAGCGCGGATGAGTCCGGTTCAAAAGACATGGATAGTGCGGGAGGTCCGGACGCAGCGGATGGAGAAGGTGCGGACGGTGAGGCACCGTCGGGTGATATGCCCTCCGGCGACATGCCCTCAGAAGATATGGGCGACATGAGTGACATGGGCTTCGCAGGCGCGACAGAAATTGAGTTTGAGGATCTCGCTGTGGGAGATGTCGTTGCGGTATCTTACGATTCGGACGGCACAGTGACAGCTGTGTTTGTCCTCTATTCCGAGTCGTCTTCTGAGACGGATGCCTCCGACGATACGGGCGATTCTGCAGAGACCCCCGGTGATATGGGCGGCTCTTCCGATGTCTCTGAGATCAGCTACTCTGCAGTGAATGAGTACAGCGAAGACACAACGGTGGAGGGGGAGACAATCACCTCCACGGGCACGGATGAGAACGCTGCTCTGATCACGGGCGGAGCGAATGTGACCATCACGGACAGCACGGTGAGCCGGGACTCTTCCGACAGCACCGGCGGAGATAATTCCAGTTTTTACGGAGTCGGTGCGGCGATCCTGACCACGGAAGGAACGACATACATCAGTGATACAACGGTGGAGACCGATGCGGCGGGCGGCGCGGGCGTATTTGCTTACGGCGACAGCGTAGTCTATGTGGCGGATTCCACGATCACGACGCAGCAGGATACTTCCGGCGGCATTCATGCGGCGGGCGGCGGCACGCTGTATGCCTGGGATCTGACCGTTGAGACAAACGGCGAGTCCGCGGCGGCAATCCGGAGTGACCGGGGCGGCGGTACTATGGTGGTGGATGGCGGCACGTATACCTCGAACGGGACGGGTTCACCGGCGGTCTACTGTACCGCTGACATCGCGGTAAACGACGCGGAACTGACCGCGACATCTTCCGAGGCGGTCTGCATTGAGGGACTGAATACCCTGCGCCTGTTTGACTGCGACCTGACCGGGAGCATGCAGGATGACAGCCAGAATGACTGCACCTGGAATGTGATTCTCTATCAGAGCATGTCCGGGGATTCCGAGGTAGGCAACAGCATCTTTGAGATGTCCGGCGGTTCCCTGACCGCCGAAAACGGCGGAATGTTCTACACCACCAACACGGAATCCACCTTTACTCTGTATGATGTGGATATCACCTATGCCGAAGAAAATGATTTCTTCCTCCAGTGCACCGGAAACAGCAATGAGCGCGGATGGGGAATCAGCGGTGCCAACGGAGCCGACTGCCTGTTTACCGCGATCAGCCAGGAGATGGAGGGTGACATTATCTGGGACAGCATCAGCCAGCTGGATTTTTATATGACGGACGGCAGCACGCTGACTGGAGCGGTGGTAAACGATGAGACCTGGGCAGGGGACGGCGGAGACGGATACTGCAGCCTTTATATTGAGGAGGGTTCCACCTGGGTTGTGACCAGCGACAGTGTTCTGACCTCCCTGCAGAGCGCAGGAACGATTGAGGATGCCTCCGGCAACACTGTGAGCATCGTCGGTAGCGACGGAACCGTCTATGTGGAGGGAAGCAGCGAGTATACGATTACGGTGGATTCCTATGAGACCACGGCGGATCTGTCCGGCGCATCCACGATTTCCGAGTGGAGCGATTATGAGGTAGAGCGGCCGGATGAGCTGTAGGAAAAAGCTCTCGGGTATTTGCTTAAGGGACGATATGTCACTCCGGTCTGTAAGTCAATGGATAATTTGCTTTTTGCATCTTTAAATGAAAAGCCTGCCTGAACGGCAGACTTTCGTGTTGAGATACAAAAATATATATAACGGAGAAAGAAAAAGGTTCGAACTCGCAATCGGAAAAATTATAAGTGCAAAAACTGACGAATTTTTAAAGTTTGTGCATTTCAGTGCAAAAAATGGATTTTTCAAAAGTTTGTGCTATACTCTTATTTCAAGGAGGAATAGCAGATGATTGATACTCATGAACTTAAAAAAAGAGATTTGTACTTGAACAAGATGATAGCCTTTCAGGATACCGAGCCTGTCAAGGTGGTTACCGGAATCCGCAGATGCGGCAAGTCCAGTCTTCTGAAACTAATGGTTGTCCATTTGAAAGAAAGTGGAATCACAGATGACCAGATTGTTGAGATGAACTTTGAATCATACGCATTCAAAAAAATGAGCAGTGATGCGTTCTATGAATATGTGAAAGAGCGTGTTGCTCTCACTAAAAGGATGTATCTGTTCTTTGATGAAGTGCAGCTTGTTCCAGGCTGGGAGGATGCCATTAATTCGTTCCGTGTTGATTTTAACTGCGATATTTATGTTACGGGTTCCAATGCTTATATGCTTTCATCCGAGTATGCTACCTATCTGTCCGGCAGATATGTAGAAATAAAGATGCTGCCATTGTCTTTCAAGGAGTTTTTGTATTTCCATGATTTTGAAATCAGGGAAACCAGGAGTGCCCTGGGGGCAATCGTAAACAGGCATTTGACAAAAACGGAGAGCTTTATGAAATCAAAGATGTTTTCGATGCCTATATGCGTTTCGGAGGAATGCCGGGTATTGCCGATATCGGTTTAGATCAGGAAAAGGCACTGGTTTTACTGGAAGGTATTTACTCAACCGTAATTATGAGAGATATATTGGAACGTGAAAACCGCAGAGGTCAGAAAAGAATTACAGACCCTGTTCTTCTAAGGAAAATTGTAATGTTCCTTGCCGAAAATATCGGCAGTAATATTTCGGTTTCTTCTATAGGAAACACTCTTGTAAATGAGGGATTGTTGGAAGATGGAAAACGGAAAGGCAAGCCAAGTGCCCATACGGTACAGGCATATGTCAATGCATTGCTTGAAGCATATTTCTTCTATGACGTTAAGAGATTTGATATCAAAGGAAAAGAATACCTGCGTACCCTTGGCAAATATTATATTGTCGATATCGGCCTGAGAAACTATCTGCTGGGATTCAGAAATCGCGACAGCGGTCATGCTCTGGAAAATGTAGTGTTTTTTGAACTGCTTCGCAGAGGCTATGATGTTTCTGTCGGCAAGGTGGATAATTCGGAAGTTGACTTTATCGCCACAAAACCGGAAGAAAAGATATATATTCAGGTAACAGAGTCGATGACCAGTGATGAGGTTCGCAGCAGAGAACTTGCACCATTACAAAAAATTAATGATAACTATGAAAAAATAGTTCTTTCGATGAATACCGGAATGGATTCATCTTATGATGGAATCAAATCCATTAACCTTATAGACTGGTTGATTGCCGTGGCAACAGGATAGGGAACAGAACCTGTCAGCGGCCGAATCATGGGCGCGGTCGGAATGATATTATAGAAAGAACCTGAGAAATCGTCAACGCGCCCATGTTACCGGCTCAGATAATCCCAGATCTGCAGCGACAATTCATAGAGGAACAGCAGGTGGGAGTCAGACAGACTTACCTCCAGCAGTTCCTCTATTTTTTTCATGCGGTAAAAGAGTGTGCTGCGGTGGACATGGAGGTATTCCGCGGTCTGCGCCACATTCCGGTTGTGTGTCAGAAAGGTGCGGAGCGTGGCGACAAACTCGGTGTGGTACTCCCGGTCATAGTCCCGGAGCTGGAAAATGTGATGGTGGATGCCGGTCTCCAGCTCGTCATAACTGCATTTCGAGAACAGATAAAATGGCAGGGCCTCCGTGCTGAAATAGATCAGCTGGTCGGGGATGTTTAAGTCGGAGAGTTCCAGCGTGTGCTCGGCCTGCTCATAGAAAATGTTGATTTTCAGGATATCTGCAAAGGGCTGGCTTAAGCAGACTTTTAAGTGGTTTTGCAGGGCAAACTGCGCCAGCGGGCGGACCAGGTCGGGGTGCAGCAGGACAGGAGTATCCTGGTTCAGCAGGAGCACGATATTGTTTTTATAGACCACGGACATGCTGCCGGGGTAAGTGTTTCGGAGGGAGGCCATCTGCCGCTCGTTGAACAGCTCGCTGTTGTGCGGCTCGCTGCAGTAGAGGATGGCAAGGCAGAAAAATTTCCCCAGATGGCGGTTCAGAACCTTGAAGCGGGACTCGATCATCGGCAGGCTGGTGAATCGCCCCTCAATCAGATCTGAGAGGAAAGTCTCATACTGAAGCCCGGTCTGGTGGGCGAAAAAGTCATGCTTCTGCATCTCCACGGCGCAGATATCCGAGATGACAGAGGTCAGCCGCAGTTCGTGTTCCGCGGCGTCTGTTTTGCCCGGAAGGCAGACTGCTACATAGCCGGACATGACGTGCTGGATGCGGATGGCGCAGAAAATCCAGTTGGTGTCCGGGTGGTCTTCGGTCTGGACAAAAAAGGCCCGCGTGTGCTGATAAATCTGCTGCTCGATCTGCAGGCGGCGGAGGCTGTCCACCTCCTGCTCGCTTAAGAAATCTCCGGCATCATTGCTCTCCACTCCGAACGGAAGCTCCCGCATCATGGGGGAGACGGCCAGCATGGTGTAACCGGCGTCGAGGACGGAAATGGGGCGCCCGAGCAGTTTTTCCGCGGAAAGGACGATATCATTCAGCCCTTTTCCGATGTAGAGCAGATGGTAGAACTCATTTGTCTCGAATTGTATCTGTTCTTCAAAGCGCAGCCGTGTAAGAATAGCGGAGAAAAGCTGATCGGCATCCCGGATTTCCCGCGCCAGAAGCAGGGGGAACGGAAGATCCTGTTCCTTGTCTGTCAAAATGAGGCAGGGTTCTTCCTGGTTCGTGATCCGCTCCTGCAGATGGCGGTTTTTTAACGTATTCCTGCCGGCGGCGAGGTAAAGGGTTTCGCTGTCCGGAACCGTGTCTGTCGTCAGGAATTCCACGCGGTTAACCATCCGGTCCGGGCTGTGGATGCTGATTAGGGTGAGATTCTCAGTTTCGCAGATTTTTTCAAGTAATTCTTTCAGTTTTATCATGGCTTTTCCTTCCTGTAAGTGGTACGGACGAAATATGTTTATGCGGCGAATCAGTCCGTAAACTGTCGAGAGCCGTACGGACGAAAACAGTATTAGCGGCGAATCAGTCCGTAAATGGTCAAGAACTGTACGGACGAAAACAGCATTAGCGGCGAATCAGTCCGTAAATGGTCGAGGGACGTACGGACGAAAACAGTATTAGCGGCGAATCAGTCCGTAAATGGTCAAGGGACGTACGGACGAAAACAGTATTAGCGGCGAATCAGTCCGTAAATGGTCGAGGGACGTACGGACGAAAAACAGTATTAGGGGCGAATCAGTCCGTAAATGGTCAAGGGACGTACGGACGAAAACAGTATTAGCGGCAAATCAGTCCGTATAGAGCGCTGATTTGTACGGACAATTTTGCCAGATAGGGAATTTTGAGCCGTATAGTATACCTTGCAGTATGGATGATTTTCTCAAACATGCAATTTCTGCCCGCAAAATATATGGTACTGGACTAAACCAAAAAATAGTGTGCAATTCAACAAATGTTGAAAATAAAATACGAAAAAACATGATGTTTCAACACCTGTAGGAGGTAAATACAGGTATATTATGTTATAATTTTATCAAGAAGTCAACAAATGTTGAACTAAACTTGTAGTTATTCAGAACCAGGATCGAAAAATGCCCTGAGTCTGAATCATTACCAGATCATGAAGGAGGAAACCATGGCAGTAATTACGATTGACGGCGTCCGCCTGGAGGTGGCGGATCACGCGAACGTGCTGGAATGTGCCCTGCAGAACGGGATTTACATTCCGCATCTGTGCCATCACCCGGATCTCCCGGAGAATGGCTCCTGCCGCATGTGTATTGTGGAGGTGGAAGGA
>Ga0192240_10376_pt1 | contig 19259 bp, 19 predicted proteins | sample Koala_Koa27_H3_FD_131237 | JGI IMG/M metagenome (GOLD analysis project Ga0192240, IMG submission 131237) | Enriched cells from koala feces incubated with labeled cellulose particles, San Francisco Zoo, California, United States - Koala_Koa2-7_H3 ...
GACTCCTTTTGACGGTTCGAAAGCTGTGGGTACATTGAGAATGAATGGAAAATTTCGTAAGAAATAGTAAGCTGAACATAGAAAAAGAAATTAAAAGGATTGAGCAACAGCCGATTGCCCTTCTCGAGCGGATAAAGCAGATAATAGATGTCATACAGACATCACTTACTTTGCTGAAAAGGGCAGTTGCCGAATATCAATTTCAGAATCCTGAAGAAGAAATTCAGTTCTTTAAAGTCTGGAAACCGCAGATTTCCGGCTTGCTGATGTTTTATATCCGTTTATATCAGATTGAAAAGAACCGTGTCGGCAAATCCCTGTCGGCTCAATGCAAATATTTAAAGATGGAGCTGGAAAATATACAGAAGTCATTTTTGAATAATAGCTTCTATGATTATTATCGTGCCGGTCAGACCGAACTTGATAACCAATATTTTATCCGTGAGAATTATGATATTCTTTCCGATGTTCATTGTCATTTGCTGGACAGGGATTCTTCTTTTACCACCTTACACGATTCAAGCGTTGCAATGATTCTGGCGAATAGTCATTTGATAGAATATGTGTCAGACGAGATCGATTCGCTGTCAGACAAACTGCATCTTAAATTCACCTCCATAGTAGACAGTAAGTTGCTGCAATGGACGGATAGTAAAGTCGCCTTGGTTGAATTCATCTATGCGATCTATGCGGGCAAATGCTTTAATAATGGAAATACCAGTCTGAAAGACATCGCTTTTTGTTGCGAGATACTTTTCAATATCGAGATTGGGGACTTTTATCGTATCTTCTTGGAAATTAGGAATCGGAAGAAGAGCAGGACACAATTTCTTGATAAGTTGAAGGATAAAATACAGAAGATGATGGATGAGCTCGACAGATAAATTTCACGCCATCTTGTGACATCTTGTGAATTTTATAAATGGCTTATATCCAACTTTGCTTTATGGATACAACATTTACATGGGAGATAAAGGCAAAGAATTCTCCTTTATTAATTAAGAAATGCAGTCATTGCGATAGTGACCGGTTTTACTGTAGTGATAAGTTTAGAATGAATGCGCAGAAAAAGAACATCGATGTCTGGCTGATATATCGGTGTGTGAAATGCGATAATACATGCAACATTACTTTGCTGTCACGTACCAAACCGGATTTGATAGATAAAGTCCTGTTTCATAGCTTTTCCATGAACGATCGGAAAGCAGCCTGGAAATATGTTTTTTCTGCCGAACTTGCCGGCAGGAATCATTTGAAAACGGATTATGATAGTGTAGAATATGAGGTTACGGATAACTTCTCGAAAGAAGATATAATCCGTGTGCCCGATGCAACCATAAAGATTCAAATCAAATATGAGTTTGAATTTAATCTGAAATTGTCGTCTTTATTAAAAAGGAATTTTCTTCTTTCCAGCACTCAGCTAAGGCGTCTGTTTGAACAGGGAGTGATTTCGCTTCTTTCCGGTAAAGAGCCGCAGAAATATAAAGTAAAGGACGGAGATATCCTGTTGATGGATAAAGAACATTTGCTTGTTATGATGGACTTTGTGGATAGCTTTATGGAAAAAACAGGCATTGATTGATTTTTTATTACTACATTTGTCTGATATGGGACAGGGAATTCAGAAACTAAGTACTATTATAAATTCAGAGATATGAGAAAGTTGTTTTTATTAGCTATTGTTTTATGTGTATGGAGTGTTGTTGCCGATGCTCAGGAGAGTGAGAGAAGATATATTGAGGTAACCGGTTCTTCCGAAATAGAAGTTGTGCCGGATGAGATTCATCTTTTGATTCAGATAAAGGAATATTGGAAAGAGGAATTTGTGCCGAATTCCAAGCCGGAAGATTATAAAACGAAAGTTCTGTTGGAATGGATTGAAAAAGATTTGCGTCGGGTGCTAAGTAGGGCAGGAATTTCGGATGAGGCTATTCGTGTGCAGGAAATTGGAGACTATTGGCGTCAGAAAGGAAAAGAATTTCTGATAGGTAAGCAACTGGACATCCGGTTTACTGACTTCGAAAAGATAAATGCTGTTATTAAGAAGATTGATACGAAAGGCATCGAGTCCATGCGTATCGGGGAGCTGAAGCACAAGGATTTGCCGAACTATCGGAAACAAGGTAAGATAGAAGCATTGAAAGCAGCACGTGAAAAGGCATCTTATCTTGTGGAAGCTATGGGACAAAAACTGGGTGAGGTCATTCGTATTGTCGAACCGGCTTCGAGCTATGTAAGTCCTTATTCTCTTTATCAGGCACAGAGTAATGTCAGTATGGGGACAGCTGCCACTGAGCAATATCGCGTTATTAAATTGCGGTATGAGATGACGGCGCGTTTTGCTATTGAATAATTTTTTTCTTGCTAAGAATTACAGTTCGCATTACATAAAACTGTACCTTTGTATGCGATGAGCTATTCGTCTGACAGCTGTTGAACTTTCGTCTGACAACTGTTATCTTTTCGTCTAACAACTGTCAGACGAAAAAGAAACAGTTGTCAGACGATTATTTTTATGCTAAACTAAAGTTAAGGTTTAGTATAAGAGGACTGAAATGTTAGCGAATAAACTGATAGACACATAAACAACTAATAAAAAATATACTAATGAGTGCATTTTATGATTTGTATGAGACTCCGGACCCTAATGATATAGGGGAGAAACAACCCCTTCATGCCCGCATTGTTCCGAGTGGAACTTATTCGAAAAAAGATTTTATAGAACGCGTATCCCGTCACCAACCTTTCCCGCACAATATAATTGAAGGAGTACTTGGCGCTGTAGTTGATGAACTGGCCGAAGCCTTGGCGGATGGATACATCGTGGAACTGGGCGAACTTGGACATTTCTGCATTTCGTTGAAGTGTACCCATAAAGTGATGACTAAGAAAGAAATTCGTGCTGAGTCTATCCGTTTTGACAATGTTCATTTACGTACTTCCAAAGAGTTTAAAAAGAAAATAAAGCGGGAGATAGAACTTGAACGAGTTGAGAACTCCAAAGTAAAAACTCACAATGCTAAAATATCCATTGAAGACCGTCTCCAAATGTTGCAGGAATTTCTGAAGAAAAACGGAGGAATCACGCGTATAGAATATAGCAGACTGACCGGACTCCCCCGATTGAAAGCAATTGATGATTTGAATGCTTTCATCAAGGAGGGAACTCTTCGTAAGAGGGGAGCAGGAAGAACTGTCTTTTATGTGTGGAAACAGGAAGAATGATATTATAACAGAAAACCATCTTTCTTTTTGCTAACAATTTTGTATCTTTGTGTGTATATAGAGAAAATAGTAAGATTATGGCAAGAATAACAATACCTTATGCAGTAGCTGATTTCATAGATTTGCGTGAACGAGGTTTTTATTATGTGGATAAAACAGATTATATTCCTAAATTAGAGGATTATAATGCTCCTATACTTCTCCTAATGAAATAATACGTAATGAACTATTGCAGTCACTTAAAATACAAATATGAAAACAAAGAAATTATTAGGAATATTTTTTCTATTCCTTTGCACAATTACCCTTGTAAGTTGTGGAGACGATGAAAAGCAAGAAATATATTCTCTGTCATTTGAGAAAGGATATTATGAGCGTCCTTTGTTGGGAGCAAAAAATATCCCCGTCAGAGGTGGTAATAGAGACTATACCGTAACCGTTCAAAATACAGATGTTTTAAGCATAGATATTGATTTATCAAGTCCGATAGATATGGGTAATTTAGTTGTGAAACCCAAACAAAAAGGAGAAACCACCATTACTGTCAAGGATAATGTAACTAACGAAACGGTTGATTTAAAAATAAAAATAGTCGATAGTTATTTGAACCTGAAAGTTGCACATCCTGCACAAGTACCCTACACCGGAGGTGAAAATCTATTTTTTATAAATAATTCAGATAGGGATTTTTATCTTTTCGATGAAAAAATGGAAAAGAAAGAATGTACGGGAAATTACCAGTTTCTTATTAAAAACAGTACTTGTTATATGATATTGAATTTTGATAAGGAGCTGAACGATAAAAGAACCTATGAATACAATATATCTAATACATCAGAACGTATGTTTACTCTTATAGAAATATTGTTAGGTATTGACTGGAATATGAAAGCTGATTTAATTAATAGATCAACAAGGTCAGCATCTCCTGTGACAATGAATGCGGTAGATACAGAAACAAATATAATTCAGTATTTTGTGGCAGGCTCAAACGATATACCTGAAAATATATTGGATTAGAATCGGTTATTACTATTCTTTTAATAACACATATTAAGTCAGATAATTTGCACCTTTTGTTTCATACGAGTATCTTTGCTTCACTATTCTGTTAAAACGATAGGGGAGAATGTATCACAAGAGAAAAATAAGAGCATACATAGCATGGATGTTATTCATGACATTCATTCCCTTCTTTGTAGTGAAAACCTTTCACTATCATGGAAGTGAAGATGAAACGTCATGCTCTCATGCCGAACATTCCCGGAGTCATGCCGAGGATTGTGCCATATGTAAATACTCCCTTTCTCTCTTTACAGAACCTCAGTCGGTAGAATTTCACTGTATATTGACGCTCGTTCCTTACGAGCCGATTACTTATCAGGATAAGGTTGTCTGCAAACGAACTTATTCGCATCACCTACGAGCGCCTCCTGCCGCATAATTACATATTCATATTTTCTAGGAAGACAGGTTCATTGTAACTTGTCCTCACATTCATTTTACACATTATATAAAAGATTGTAATTGATGCGTATCGGAATTATTTCGGGCGTAATAGGGTTGTTTGTAACCTTACCCGTCCACGCACAGAAGTCCGATTCAATCAAGAGTATGCTTTTGCCTGATGTTGTTGTGACCGAGTCGTACCAACAGCGTCAAGCCAAGAAGTCTGCACTTACGGTTGAAGTGATAGAACAGGATTTTCTGCGCAAACATTTTACGGGAAACTTCATGCAGGCAATGGAGAATATTCCCGGAGTACAAGCTATGGACATAGGCTCCGGCTTCTCCAAACCGATGATTCGGGGGATGGGATTCAACCGGATAGCCGTATTGGAAAACGGAATCAAGCAGGAAGGCCAGCAATGGGGAGCCGACCACGGACTGGAACTGGATGCCTTTAATATCGAAGCAGTCAATGTCTTGAAAGGTCCTTCCTCACTGCTTTACGGCAGTGATGCCATGGGCGGAGTGATTGATATAGCCTCTCCTCCCATACCTTCTGCGAATATGCTCTTCGGCGATGTCACCCTATTGGGCAAATCCGTCAACGGAACACTGGCAGGTTCGCTGATGCTGGGACTTAAAAAGAATGCCTGGTATGTGCAAATCCGTTATTCCGAACAGCACTTCGGTGATTACCGCATCCCTACGGATACCATTGTCTACCTGACTCAGAAAATGCCCGTCTATGGGCGTAAACTGAAAAATACGGCAGGAGTGGAACGCAATATCGGCCTTTTCACCCAATATCAGCGAAAAGGCTATAAAGCAGACTATTCCATCAGTAATGTCTATCAGAAGACGGGGTTCTTTCCGGGCGCACACGGTGTCCCCGACGCATCGCGCGTAGAAGATGACGGAGACAGCCGGAATATCGAACTGCCTTACAGCAAGGTAAATCATCTGAAAGTAACCACACATCAGCAATATGCTTGGGAGAAACTGATCCTGTCCGGTGATTTGGGATTTCAGAATAACCATCGGGAGGAATGGAGTGCTTTTCATACTCATTACGGCTCCCAGCCTGCGCCGGAGAAGGACCCGGATAAAGAACTGGCTTTCGATCTGAACACATACAGTGCTTCGGTAAAAGCCCGCTTTATTGGCTCTTCTTCATGGGAGCATACGTTGGGGTGGGATGGGCAACATCAGCAGAACGACATTTCCGGCTATTCATTCTTGTTGCCGGAATACCATCGTTCTACTACCGGATTGCTCTGGCTTACGACGTATAAGCCTAATAACATTCTCTCTGTCAGTGGAGGCGTGCGATATGATTATGGTTATATTGGCATCTCTCCGCACGAGGACGTTTATCTGGCGGATTACCTTCGGAGGCAAGGATATGATGATGAACAAGTAGAGTCCTATAAATGGAACAGTCATGCCGTCCGAAAGCATTTCGGTGACTATTCCTTTTCTTTGGGACTGGTATGGACACCCTCCGTTCAGCACATGCTGAAAGTGAACATCGGACGTAGCTTCCGCCTCCCCGGAGCCAATGAACTGGCTGCTAACGGTGTACATCACGGCACTTTCCGTCACGAGCAGGGAGATGCTTCTCTGAAATCCGAGCAAGGATGGCAGATGGATGCTTCCTACAACCTGCGATATCACGGACTTTCCGTTTCCGTGTCTCCTTTTGTCAGTTGGTTCAGTAACTACATCTTTCTGCGTCCCACAGGCGAATGGTCAGTTCTGCCGCATGCCGGACAGATTTACCGCTACACGGGAGCCGAAGCACTGTTTGCCGGAACGGAGGCTACGATAGACATTAACTTTCTGCGTCACTTCAATTACCGTATCTCCGGAGAATACGTCTACACCTACAACTGTGACGAGCATATTCCGTTAAGTTTTTCTCCGCCGTTCGGTATGCGGAATACGTTGACATGGCAAAGAAAACACTATATGCTTTATGCGGAGTGGCAACTTATTGCCCGTCAGAACCGTGTAGACCGTAATGAGGACCGTACACCGGGGGCTAACCTGTTTCATTTGGGTGGCTCGCTGAATATTCCGGTTGGCAGGACTAACGAGATAGAAATAACCCTGACCGCCCGTAATATCTTCAATACCAGATATTACAATCATCTTAGTTTTTACAGGAAAGTAGAAATTCCGGAACCGGGACGAAACTTCCAATTATTAATCAAAATTCCATTTAAAAAATTACTGTAATGAAAACAAAACTTTACCTCCCGATCATCAGCCTTCTGGCAATGTCTGTATTTGCATTTATTTCTTGTGACGATTCGGATAGCGATACCACCAAACCGGTGATTGAACTAAGTGAACCGGAAGAAGGGCAAGAACTGAAAATTGGCGACGAGCACGGAGTACATTTTGAAATGGATCTGTCGGACGACGTCATGTTAAAGTCATATATGATTGAAATACATAGTAATTTCGACCACCATTCGCATGGAAAGAGCAGGGCTGCCGCTACGGACGAAGCCACTGTCGATTTCAGTTTCAACAGGTCTTATGATATCTCCGGAAAGAAAACGGCGCACATCCATCATCACGATATTATAATTCCGGCCAATGCTACTCCGGGCGATTATCATCTGATGGTTTATTGCACGGATGCCGCAGGAAACGAAACCTACATTGCGCGCAATATTGTACTGAGCACTACCGCCGAAGAGGACGATCATCATCACGATGAATAACTGAAAGAGCCTGCCTGCCATGCAAAACGGGGGGGGGGCGGGATGGAGTATCTTTTTTCTCTTATTAATCAGTGTTCGTATAATTTTCTTTAAAAGGTGTAATAGTTATTACACCTTTTGTGTTTTCAAAGCTTTACTTTTGTGAAAAATACTTTTTCACTATGATGAAGTTACCATTTATAAACCGAATTTTTCCTTCGTACAGATCAAGGATAGTAGCCGTTATCATTGGCGGTATTATTGTAGGCGGAGGAGCTTTATTTATGTATATGCTTCGGGCACATACGTATCTGGGCGATGATCCGGCAGCGTGTGTGAATTGTCACATCATGTCTCCTTATTATGCTACATGGTTTCACAGTTCACATGCACGGGATGCTACCTGTAACGATTGCCATGTTCCTCACGAGAACATTGTAAAGAAATGGACATTCAAAGGAATGGATGGTATGAAGCACGTAGCTGCTTTCCTTACCAAAAGCGAGCCACAGGTGATACAGGCCCACGAGGCCAGTTCGCAGGTGATTATGAACAATTGTATTCGTTGCCATACGCAACTGAATACGGAGTTTGTAAAAACAGGAAAGATAGATTATATGATGTCTATGGTGGGAGAAGGAAAGGCTTGCTGGGACTGTCATCGGGATGTACCTCATGGTGGTAAGAATTCGCTGTCCGCTACTCCGGCAGCTATCGTCCCTCTTCCCGAATCGCCTGTACCGGAATGGCTTCGGAAGATGGTTAATAATAAGGAATAAGCATATGCATAACTACGTAATAAAATAATAAAACCGATATACAATGGAAAAGAAATTAAAATCATGGCAAGGATGGCTGTTGTTCGGAGGTTCAATGGTCGTTGTTTTTGTTTTAGGATTATGTGTTTCTGCGTTGATGGAGAGGAGGGCGGAAGTCGCCAGTATCTTTAATAACCGCAAAACTGTCATTAAAGGTATTGAAGCACGCAACGAACTGTTTAAAGATGATTTTCCCCGCGAATATCAGACTTGGACGGAAACGGCAAAGACTGATTTTGAAAGCGAGTTTAATGGCAATGTCGCTGTTGATGCTTTGGAAAAACGTCCGGAAATGGTTATTCTGTGGGCAGGATATGCATTTTCAAAAGACTATTCCACTCCGCGCGGACATATGCATGCTATCGAGGATATTACGGCGTCACTTCGTACCGGTTCTCCTGCAGGTCCGCACGATGGCCCTCAGCCTTCTACTTGCTGGACTTGTAAGAGTCCGGATGTTCCCCGCATGATGGAAGCATTGGGAGTCGATTCTTTCTATAATAACAAATGGGCTGCCTTTGGTGATGAAATCGTGAATCCGATCGGCTGTTCCGACTGCCACGATCCGGAAACAATGAATCTTCATATCAGCCGTCCGGCATTGATTGAAGCTTTCCAGCGTCAGGGAAAAGATATCACAAAAGCTACTCCACAGGAAATGCGTTCATTGGTCTGTGCGCAGTGCCACGTAGAATATTACTTTAAGGGTGACGGTAAATATTTGACTTTCCCGTGGGATAAAGGTTTCACTGTAGAAGACATGGAAGCATATTATGATGAGGCAGGTTTCTATGATTACATTCATAAGTTAAGCCGTACTCCGATCTTGAAAGCCCAGCATCCCGACTATGAAATAGCTCAGATGGGTATTCACGGGCAAAGGGGCGTTTCTTGTGCCGATTGTCATATGCCTTATAAGAGTGAAGGGGGCGTGAAATTCAGTGACCATCACATTCAGAGCCCATTGGCAATGATTGACCGCACCTGTCAGACTTGTCATCGTGAGAGTGAAGAAACATTACGTAACAATGTGTACGAGCGTCAGCGCAAGGCAAATGAAATCCGTAACCGTCTGGAACAGGAACTGGCAAAGGCGCATATCGAAGCAAAATTTGCCTGGGATAAGGGTGCTACAGAAGATCAGATGAAAGATGTGCTTGCATTGATTCGTCAGGCACAATGGCGTTGGGACTTCGGTGTGGCATCACATGGAGGTTCTTTCCATGCACCGCAGGAGATTCAGAGAATTCTTTCTCATGGTCTGGACCGTGCTATGCAGGCTCGTCTGGCTGTATCCAAAGTTTTAGCGAAGCATGGGTATACGGAAGACGTTCCGATGCCGGACATTTAAACGAAGGCCAAAGCACAGGAATATATCGGTCTTGATATGGATGCTGAAAGAGCTGCTAAGGAGAAATTCCTGAAAACGACCGTTCCGGCATGGCTGGAGAAGGCAAAGGCAAACGGGCGTCTGGCACAAAAGTAAAATAGGGATATATGTGGAGCAAACCGTGGAGTTATAAAGAAGGGCTGGTGATTGGTGCGGGATTACTGGTGATAGGTATTTTGCTGCAAATGGCAGTGGGAGCCATCAACTGGGGCCTGTTTGCCTGTCCGGTCAATGCGATTGTGTTAGTGGTTTATATCATAGCGCTGGTAGCCATGCACCTTCTTCGTAAACGTGTGTATCTGTTTGGATGGTTGAGCCATTATTCCGCTGCCGTTTCTTCCCTGGTATGGGTAGTCGGCATGACGGTGATCATGGGACTTATCCGGCAGGCTCCTTCCGGTCATGCTTCCAATGATATACTGGGATTTTCGCAGATGATTTCGTCCTGGCCTTTCGTCCTGCTTTACTTTTGGATGGTCACTGCATTGGGACTGACCATATTCCGTGCCAGCTTTCCATTCAGGATTGGCAGACTATCCTTTCTTCTCAATCACGTAGGATTGTTCGTGGCATTGATTACGGCTACTCTGGGAAATGCCGATATGCAACGCTTGAAGATGACTACCCGAATGGGAAACGCAGAATGGAGGGCTGCCGATGATAAAGGAAAATTGATAGAACTTCCGTTGGCTATCGAACTGAAGGATTTTACGATTGATGAATATCCTCCGAAACTGATGCTGATTGACAATGAAACGGGGGGAGTACTCCCCGAAAAGTCTCCTGTGCATTTACTGCTTGAAAACGGAGTTTCCGAGGGCAGTCTGCTGGATTGGGACTTGTTTGTCGAACAATCTATTCCGATGGCTGCCTCCGTAGCTACAGAAAACACACTGAAATTTACAGATTTCCATTCGATGGGAGCGACATATGCAGTGTATCTGAAGGCCGTCAACCGAAAGAACCAACAGGCGAAAGAAGGCTGGGTGAGCTGTGGTAGTTTTCTCTTTCCTTATAAGGCATTGCGTCTCGACTCTCTGACGAGTCTGGTGATGCCGGAACGGGAACCGCAACGTTTTGCTTCGGAAGTAAAAGTCTACACACAGGAAGGAACGATAATGGAAAGTACGATTGAAGTAAATCGTCCGATGGAGATAGCAGGATGGAAAATTTATCAGCTTAGCTATGATGAGTCGAAAGGTCGCTGGAGCGATATCAGTGTCTTTGAGCTGGTTCGCGACCCGTGGTTGCCTGTAGTATATGCAGGGATCATTATGATGATGCTCGGAGCAATTTGTCTGTTTGTCAATGCACAAAAGAGGAAAGAGGAGGACAAGGAATGAGTTGGGAACATTTTATATGGTTTGCGATAGCTGCATTGATTTGCTGGAGCTTGGGCGCGTTTGCTGCCTGGAAAGGAAAGAAGCCGGTATGGACCTATGGATTTACCTTGTTGGGGCTGGTCATCTTTTTCAGTTTTATCTTCGGTATGTGGATTTCTCTGGAACGTCCTCCGATGCGGACGATGGGAGAGACACGTCTGTGGTATTCTTTCTTCCTTCCATTGGCGGGTTTGATAACGTACGTGCGTTGGAAATATAAATGGATTCTTAGTTTCAGTTGCATTCTCTCACTGGTATTTATCTGTATTAATATCTTTAAACCGGAGATTCACAATAAAACGCTGATGCCTGCTTTGCAAAGTCCGTGGTTTGCCCCTCATGTCATAGTGTATATGTTTGCTTATGCGATGTTGGGAGCTGCGGTGGTCATGGCTGTCTATCTGCTTTGGTTCAAAAAGAAGGATATTGAACGGAAAGAGATGGACTTATGCGATAACCTGACTTATGTGGGCTTGGCATTTATGACATTGGGAATGCTGACGGGAGCTATCTGGGCGAAAGAAGCGTGGGGCACTACTGGGCTTGGGACCCGAAAGAGACATGGGCGGCAGCTACTTGGTTCTCCTATCTGGTATATATCCATTTCAGGCTGGGCAGACCGTTGAAGAGTCGTCCGGCATTAGTCATTCTGTTAGTATCATTTGTCTTATTACAAATGTGTTGGTATGGAATCAATTACCTTCCATCGGCACAAGGAGTTAGTGTACATACTTATAACTTAAATTGAAATATCAATGAAAACATTTTATTGGTCATTCGTTCTTATGCTATTGCCAAGCATGGCATACACACAAACTACGGAGAAGGAAAATGAATTTTCGATGTCTATGCAAATCAGACCTCGTGCGGAGTATCGAAACGGTGCTTTAGTCCCTCGCAATGAAGGGCAGAAGGCTGCATCATTCATTAATAACCGTGCCCGTTTGTCACTGGACTACAAGCGTTCGGACCTTGAAATCAAGATGTCGGCACAGCATGTCGGAGTATGGGGGCAAGATCCGCAGATTGACAAGAATGGTCGCTTTATCTTGAATGAGGCATGGGCAAAGCTGGATTTTGGAAAAGGCTTCTTTGCACAGTTAGGTCGTCAGACGTTAGTTTATGATGATGAACGTATTTTGGGCGGACTGGACTGGAATGTGGCAGGCCGTTATCATGATGCGTTGAAACTGGGATATGCCAATAAGAATAATGAAATACATGCTATTCTGGCTTTCAACCAGAATGATGAAAAAACGGCAGGTGGTACTTATTACAATTCTTCTATTGGTCAGCCTTACAAGAATATGCAGACTGTGTGGTATCACTATAAAGCAGATAAGATTCCGTTCGGGGCTTCTTTACTGTTTATGAATTTAGGGTTAGAGACAGGGAATCAGCTCACTCAAGATTCTCATACCCGCTACTTGCAAACGATGGGAACTTATCTTACATATAAAAATAGCGGATGGAACTTGGATGGCGCTTTCTACTACCAAACAGGTAAGAACAAGGATGCCGAGAGTGTTTCTGCTTTCATGGCAAGTGCTACGGCAGCTTATGCGTTCAATAAAACATGGGGAATGGTTGTAAGCTTTGATTATTTGAGCGGAAATGAAGAAGGTAGTAGTAAATTTAAGGCTTTTGACCCTCTTTATGGGACGCATCATAAATTCTATGGCAGCATGGATTATTTCTACGCTTCTGCATTCAACAAAGGATTTGCTCCCGGATTAATAGATGGTCGTCTTGGGGCTCGTTTTCGTGCATCTGCCAAGGTAGATATGGAACTCAATTATCATTATTTTGCTACTGCTACTGAAGTAGATTTTAAAGAAGATTTGAAGAAGTCACTCGATTCGGAAGTTGACTATCAGATCAATTGGTCCGTAATGAAAGATGTGAAACTCTCTGCCGGTTATTCTTTTATGCTTGGAACGAAGACGATGGATGCTGTGAAAGGCGGAAATCATAAGAGCTGGCAAGACTGGGGATGGGTATCTGTCAATATCAACCCGAAAGTGTTTTTTACAAAATGGTAATTGAAACCTAGCTAGGATTCAGATTAAACCGTTGATAGAATATAAAAAGTGGCACAGCATTAAATTTAGGCTGTGCCACTTTCTTTTTATTATAAGTATTTCTCCAGCGCCATTTTATTCAGAATCTCGATCTTTTTTCCTTCCATTGTGATCAGCCCTTCCTTGATTATCTTATTGATTTCTTTGGATAAAGCAGGACGTGATACATTCAGGTACTCGGCAAGCTGTGACTGGGTATGCATGATCTCTACAGTCAGAGAATCTTTTTTCTTATGTTCGAATAAGTAAACAATAAACCTTTCGCGTACAGTCTTGCGCGACAGAGGTTTCAAACGTGATACGGTACATATATTGCAATTTCCGGCGATGCAAAGAAAATTGTGCAACACCTGCGGGTCCTGACTGATGACTTTAAAAGTGGAATCTTTGGTTGCCATGAGTACCACGCTGTCTTCCAAAGCAGTAAAAGTAGCTGGCAATGTATTGTTTGAATTGAAAAGGTGAGGGGTGGCAAAGGTACGTGGTGCGATGATATACTCAATCATCACTTCGTTCCCCAATCCGTCAATGATATCCGTGCGTAGTTTTCCTTCCAATAACACATATAGTTTGTTGCAAGGTGTACCTTGCGTAACAACTATTTCTTTTTTATCCGCTGCATAGATAACGAAATCCAGTTTATCCAGCAGAGATTCCTTAATGTTCAGAGGTAAATCCCGAAATAAAGGGATTTGAAATAATTTTTCTTTATGTGCGTTGGTCAGTTGTATTTTTTTCATTGCATTATGTTGTTCGTATCATGGGCAAAGATATGAATTATATATGGGCAGAGAAAATCTTTTTTTATGTTTGTGCCGCCGAAAGACCGATTATGGATGAGATGAAAAGGATATTGATAAAAAGTAAAAATGGCAGAAAATGTTTGAATCAGTAATTAGGGTACACATCTCTGTAATTTATCTACATTTGCTATATGATAAATTGTCTATTTTTGCAGAGTGAAAAAGCTGATTAATGAAATTCAAAAAATAAAAGTAATAAAGTTATGGCTAAAAAAGTTCTGATTATTTCGTCCAGCCCCCGAAAGGGCGGTAATTCTGATATGCTTTGTGACGAATTTATGAAAGGTGTTCTCGAAACAGGCAATGAAGTAGAAAAGATTTTTCTGAAAGAGAAAGTAATTCATCCTTGTACGGGATGTAGTGTTTGCAGCATGTATGGCAAACCCTGCCCCCAGAAAGATGATGCCGCAGGAATTGTAGAGAAAATGATTGCTGCTGATGTCATCGTAATGGCAACACCTGTTTATTTCTATACGATGTGCGGACAGATGAAGATTATGATTGACCGTTGTTGTGCGCGTTATACGGAAATAACGAATAAGGAATTTTATTTCATTATTGCAGCGGCGGAGAATGATAAGGGGATGATGGAACGTACGATTGATGGTTTCCGTGGCTTCCTTGATTGTCTGGAAAATCCGCAGGAAAAAGGAGTGATTTATGGAATAGGTGCCTGGAAGGTAGGAGAAATAAAAGATACTCCCTACATGCAGGAAGCCTATGAGATGGGAAAAATGGTGTAAACGTTCGCTTTAGGTAAACATTTCCCGTCTTATATAACAACCTTTCAGGATGGTGTCACTATGCTGAGTATATAGTGACGCTATACCTGTAGGATAGTGACACTAAAGCAGTATGATAGTGACACTATAGTAATGGGATAGTGACACCATATTTTTGTCTGGATTTAATGAGAGAAGTTTAGTTTAACGATTCTGTTACAATAATCTTCTTTCGTTCGATTCCAGCTCCAATAAAGTCTTTTTAGCTACAAGACCACCGGCATATCCGGTCAGTTTATGATCACTGCCGATCACCCTGTGACAAGGAATAAGTATTGAAATCGAATTTGCTCCATTCGAAGAGGCTACCGCACGGATAGCTTTAGGATTATCCAGTCTCTGTGATAATTGAGCATAAGATATCGTTGTTCCGTAGGGAATGTTTAATAATTCATTCCATACACTCTTTTGAAACTCTGTCCCGACAAGAAGCAGAGGAATATCAAACGTAGTCCTTTGACGGGAAAAATACTCATCTAGCTGGCTGATCGTTTGCGTTATCACTTCAGAGTTTTCTATTGCGTACTGAGCATTTAGCGCTTTTTGTATTCGTTTATCGATTGCTGCTCTGCGTTCTTCACTCACCACCCAGTCGCACATACAGAGCTTGTTCTCGAAAGAACCGAGTATCAATTTCCCGCATGGAGATTGATAGTACTGTATCTGAACTGTATTTACTTTACCTTTTGCTTCTTTCTCCATTTTGATTCTTTATTTAAAGGGTTTGATATGGATGTAAAAGTAATTATTTGTATTCAAACTACAAAATGAATAATTCGGCAATAGAAGCCTGAAACAAAATCTTTTACCCTTACAGTCGATTTAAATTGATTGATTACTTGTTCTGCCGTAGAATTATTATAATTTTGTAGCAGAACTTTTTATTTCGTAGTATTTGATAAAGAACCAAACCACATGAACTATAAAATAACGACTCTTGTCGAAAATTGTGTCTATGGACGTAAATTGCAGGCAGAACATGGTCTTTCCCTCTATATTGAGACACCGGAAAACAGATTACTTTTTGATACGGGAGCTTCCGATTTATTTATCCGTAACGCCCGGTTATTGAATATTGACTTGCAAAAAGTAGATTATTTAGTATTATCTCATGGTCACAGTGACCATACGGGTGGACTACGCCATTTTCTTGAACTAAATGCCGAAGCAACGGTTGTCTGCAAACGCGAAGTGTTTTTTCCTAAATTCAAGGATGAACGTGAGAATGGAATGAAATATACACGCTCGCTTGATCTTTCTCGTTTTCGTTTTATTGATGAGTTGACTGAACTGGTTCCCGGAGTATTTCTTTTTCCCTCTGTGGATATTATAGACCCGAAGGATACACATTTTGAACGATTTTGGATTCAAAAGGAAGATGGTTCTAGAGTCCCCGATACCTTTCCGGACGAGTTAGCTATGGTACTGGTTGAGCCTGAAGGACTTTCCATTTTAAGTGCCTGTTCCCACCGGGGTATTACAAATATATTGCGGACTGTAAGAACGGCATTTCCGGAACTCCCCTGTAATTTGCTTTTAGGTGGATTTCATATTCATAATGCAGAAGAATCCAAATATCAGGTTATTGCTGATTATTTGCACGAATATTTACCTCAAAAGATAGGTGTCTGTCATTGTACGGGAGTAGATAAATATGCTTTCTTCTATAAGGATTTTGGAGACAGAATATTTTATAACCATACAGGGAAATTGATTCAGACGGATTCTCTGTTATAATAATCTGCGACGACTAAACAAGAATATATAAAAACAAACTGGATGAATTTTAAAGACTGCATAGATTCTTATCCCTTTATATTAATGGAAGGTGCTTTAGGCGAGCGACTAAAAAGGGAGTTTGATTTGGATATCAGTGGTACTGTTGCAATGGCTGACTTAGTCTATCAGCAGAAAGGTAGACTGGCATTAGAAACGCTATGGAATGAATATATTGATATTGCATATAGGTATCAACTACCATTTCTTGCAACAACTCCAACAAGAAGAGCCAATAAAGAACGGATTTATATGGCTGGATACAATGAATCCATTATTGCAGATAATGTGGATTTTCTTCGTTCCATAAAAGAAGCAGCAAATGTAGATATGTATATCGGTGGTTTGATGGGATGTAAGGGAGATGCATACACTGGCGAAGAGGCTCTAAATCTGGAAGAGGCAATAGACTTCCATAGTTGGCAGGCCGGTTTGTTTAAATCTGCCAAAGTTGATTTTTTATATGCAGGTATTATGCCTGTATTGACGGAAGCTATCGGGATGGCAGTCGCTATGTCTGATACGGATATTCCTTATATTATCAGCTTTACGATTCAAAGAGACGGAAAACTGATAGATGGGCATACCATTGATGATGCCATACATTGCATTGATAATCATGTGTCTAACAAACCTGTGTGCTATATGACAAATTGTGTTCATCCTGATATTGTTTACGAAGCACTTTCTCATAAGTTCAATCAAACACAAACGGTAAAATCTCGCTTTTGGGGTATACAAGCAAATACTTCCCAATTGTCATATAAAGAATTGGATGGAGCAAATCATTTACATACTTCTTCGGCAGCCGATCTGAGTGAAGCTATTTTAAAGTTGAAATCTGATTGTCATCTTAAAATATTTGGTGGGTGTTGTGGAACAGACAGCAGTCACATGGAAAAAATCGCTAAAATATCGGAAGTGACTTAAACTAACTAGAAATACGGTCTTCTCATGAAACAAGGAATATAGAATAAATATATAAACATACAATAATATGAAGAAAATAATCATCTCTTTAGCGCTGGTACTGACTGCATTATCCAGCTATGCTATTACCCCTTTGTGGATGCGTGATGCACGTATCTCACCGGACGGAAAGGAAATCGTCTTTTGTTATAAAGGCGACATTTACAAAGTCCCCGTTCAAGGGGGAACCGCTACCCAATTAACAACACAAGCTTCTTATGAGGCTAATCCCGTCTGGTCGCCAGATGGTAAACAAATCGCGTTTGCCAGCGACCGGAATGGGAACTTCGATCTCTTTATCATGTCTGCCGATGGAGGAACTGCACGTCGGTTGACTTATCATTCTGCCTCGGAGATTCCTTCGGCTTTCACTCCGGATGGTAAATTTGTACTTTTCTCCGCCTCCATTCAGGACCCTGCGCAAAGTGCCCTTTTTCCTACCGGAGCCATGACGGAATTATATAAAGTTCCGGTTACCGGAGGACGTACCGAACAAGTGTTGGCTACTCCTGCCGAATGGGTATGCTTTGATAAATCGGGAAAAAACTTCCTTTATCAGGACCGTAAAGGTTTTGAAGATGAATGGAGAAAACACCATACCTCATCTATAACAAGAGACGTTTGGCTATACGATGCTTCGACCGGAAAACATACCAATCTGACCAATCGGGAAGGAGAAGACCGTAATCCGGTATATGCACCGGATGGTAATTCGGTCTATTTTCTAAGTGAGCGCAATGGCGGTTCATTTAATGTATATAACTTTGCCCTGAACACTCCGCAGGAAGTGAAAGCCATCACCACTTTCCGCACGCATCCGGTACGTTTCTTGTCAATCAGCGATAAAGGAACTTTATGCTATACGTATGACGGAGAACTTTATACACAAGAGCCCAATGCCCGCCCGAAGAAAGTAAATGTTGATCTTGTGCGTGATGATGAAAAAGAGATTGCTACTCTCAGATTTTCTCAGGGTGCGACTTCTGCTTCTGTGTCTCCGGATGGCAAGCAGGTGGCTTTTATTGTGCGAGGTGATGTTTTTGTGACTTCAACCGATTATGCTACGACCAAGCAAATAACAAATACTCCGGCAAAGGAATCCGGTGTATCTTTTGCTCCCGACAACCGTACACTGGTTTATGCCAGCGAGCGGACCGGCAACTGGCAACTTTATACCGCTAAGATAGCTCGTAAAGAAGAGGCGAATTTCCCTAACGCCACTCTTATTGAAGAGGAAGTATTGCTCCCCTCTAAAACCGTAGAACGTGCTTACCCGCAATACTCTCCGGATGGTAAGGAATTGGCTTTTATCGAAGACCGTAGCCGGTTGATGGTACTCAACCTGAAAACTAAAAAAGTACGTCAGGTGACAGACGGTTCTACATGGTACAATACAGGAGGCGGATTCGACTACGAATGGTCGCCCGATGGCAAGTGGTTTACGCTTGAGTTTATCGGCAATCGTCATGATCCCTATTCGGATATCGGCATTGTCAGTGCGCAGGGAGGTACTATCACTAATCTGACTAACAGTGGTTATATTAGCGGCTCTCCACGTTGGGTACTGGATGGAAATGCCATTCTGTTCCAGACCGAACGTTATGGTATGCGTGCCCATGCTTCCTGGGGATCACAACAGGATGTGATGCTGGTATTCTTGAATCAGGATGCTTACGACCGTTACCGTTTGAGTAAAGAGGATTTCGAACTGCTCAAAGAATTTGAAAAGGAGCAGAAGAAAGCAAAGGAGAAAGACGGTGATAAGAAAAAGGACGGAAGTCAGTCTAAAAAGGAAAAGGCAGACAAAGAAAAAGATAAGGTAGACAAAGAAGGAGATAAGGAGGATACCGAAAAGGACAAGGCAGACAAG
>Ga0192240_10381_pt1 | contig 19015 bp, 14 predicted proteins | sample Koala_Koa27_H3_FD_131237 | JGI IMG/M metagenome (GOLD analysis project Ga0192240, IMG submission 131237) | Enriched cells from koala feces incubated with labeled cellulose particles, San Francisco Zoo, California, United States - Koala_Koa2-7_H3 ...
AGTGATGCCGGGGAAGATAGTTCATCAGATGAAGAAACCGGAGAATTTCCGGAACAGGGCGATTTTACAAATACACAATCAGAGAATGCCATGGGAGTCATCGGCTTTTTACAGAAGCTCCGTTCGCACTGGCTGCTGCTTCTGATTATTCTGGCGATTCTTGACGCAGGCAGTATTTTTATGTTCATTCGTCTTTCGCGTCAGGAAAAGAAGCGCAGGGAGGCGGAAGAAAAGGCTCTGCGGGAGGAAGCTGCGAAAACCGGAGATATTCAGATCGTCCGTCCGGTGAAAAAGGGAAGCAAACATTCCCATTACCTGTGGATTATCGTGGTGATTGTGATTGTTTTGCTTGTTGTGATGGTAAAAATATTTACCGGTCAGACATCCTCGGATGAGGCTGAGACAGAGGCAACTGTATATTCTGATACGGCGGGACTCAGCGATATCAGTACCGTTCTTCCCGGAACGGGCACGCTGGAGGAAGAGGATGCCGTTGATCTGTCATTACCGGATGAGGTAGAGATTACAAAGTGGTATGTGTCCGACGGAGATACCGTGGAGGAAGGAGATGTGCTGGCGTCGGTGGATCAGGTGTCGGTTATGACGGCGATTGCCACCGTGCAGTCTGCCATGACGTCGCTGGATGAAGCGCTGGAGGAGTGCGAGGACGACGCGGTTTCAGATATCATCACGGCTGCCGCGGATGCCAGAGTAATAGCTATTTATGCAGAGAGCGGCACCAGCGTAGCGGACACCATGTATGAGAGTGAGGCGCTTATGCTGCTGTCACTGGATGGTTACATGGCGGTTTCGATTGACACGAGTGCGGATATTTCAGCGGGTGATTCGGTCAGTGTGACTTTGTCGGACGGAACGGTGGTGAGCGGAAAAGTAGAGAGCATGGCAGATACGGCTGCGGTGGTCATCATATCGGATGAGGGACCTGATCTGGGCGATGTGGTTTCTGTTGAGACAGAGGATGGTACATATGTCGGAGAGGGAACCCTGTATATTCACAGTGAACTGAAGGTGACAGGATTTACCGGAACCGTCTCTTCAATTTCCATTTCTGAGGGAAGTGAAGTCAGCAGCGGCGCGACGCTTCTGACGCTGACAGATACAGATTATACCGGCCAGTATGAGCTGCTGCTGGAACAGCGCAGTGTGTTGGAAGAGCAGATGGAGACGCTGTTTCAATTATATGAAGATGGTTATATTTACGCTTCCGAGTCCGGCGTGATCTCCGGTCTGGACAGTTCAGGCGGCGATACATCATCAGATTCGGATGAGGACTCGGCAGACGATACATCATCGGATTCGGAGGATGCCTCGACAGACAGCAGATCGGAAACTTCGACAGATAGTACGGCGGATTCATCCAGCGATGACTCTGCGGATGCGACTTCTCAGACATCAGATACAACGGGATATTCGGCGCAGGTATTATCCGGTAGCAATACTTCCGTGTCGGCTGTTTGTCTGACGACTTCATCTGCTCAGATCGTGCAGGCATCGGCGGTATCATCGACAACATCCGACAGCAGTGAAAATACCGATACTGATGAGAATACGGTCTGGATCGGCGTGGTGAGCGATATTACTTCCGAAGAGATAAGTTTGACGTCATTAACGGGATCAGACAGTCAGACGTTGTCTCTCGAAACAGAGACAGAGGTTGTCTTTTATAAGGACGGCAGTCTGAAAAGCGGAGCGGTGAGCGATGTGGCAACGGGAGATATTCTGATTTTGTCCTATGGGTCTGACGGCGCATTATCTCGGATTGTATGCATCTCGATGGACACATCTTCGGATTCAACGGATAATGCTGATTCGTCTTCCGCGGATCAAAGCGGTACAACCGGTTCCAATAGTGAACAGACAGACACGGCCGGCAGTTCGGAGCAGGGCAGCAGTGATGAAATGACCGGAAGTGAAAATTTGTCTGACAGTCAGAATGGAGGTACTGATGTATCCGGTTCTGTTTCGGATATGAGCGGGTATGACACGCAGGACGCTTCCGGCAGCGGGTCATCAGATGATTATTCTTCATACATGAGTGCATCCGCAGATACAACGGATACCACGGCGACTGAGGAAGCCGTGACGGAGGCTTTGGAAGAGGAGATTTCAAGCACCTACAGCGTGAGCGAGACTGTCTGGCTGTCAATTACGCCGCAGGATGAAATGACACTCACGATCACTGTGGATGAGATGGATATACTTTCGGTAGAAGTCGGGCAGGAAGCGGCTGTCACGCTGGATGCATTCCCGGGGCAGTCCTTCACGGGCGAGGTGACGTCCATCGATGAGAGCGGTACGAATTCCGGCGGCAGCAGTAAGTACACGGCGGAGGTAACGATCAGCCGGGAAGAGGGTATGCTGGCCGGCATGAACGCATCGGCTGTTATTACTCTGGACACATCAGAAGATGTTCTTTCCATCCCGGAAACGGCTTTGGTGGAACAGGACGGCGCGGTATATGTGTACACGACGTATGACGAGAGTACCGATACGCTCGGCGGACTGACAGAGGTGACGACCGGAATTTCCGATGGTGAGAATGTGGAAATACTTTCCGGGCTGGAAGAGGGAGATGAATATTATTACAGCTGTCTGGATGTCGTTAACTACAGCTCAACGTCGTCTTCGCCGGGCAGCTCGGGCAGTTCCGGCAGCAGTTTGTTTGACTCGCTGCTCGGCGGGAGCGGCATGGGCGGCGGCAGATAGGAAATTGATATTATAATACAGATAAGAAGCCGATGGGCAATGTGCCTGCCGGCTTCTTTGGCGGATTTTCAAAATTTCAGACAGATACAGGAATCAATCTCCGTAATCCAGAGTAAATCTTCGGATTTTAAGAAAAAGAATATAAAGCCGCGTTTTATCAGGTATAAGATAAGGTATAAGATAAAATTAAATCAGGTTGAGAAAAGCGGAATATAAGGGTATAATAAACTCAGATTGCAGTTGGTTCATCCGAAACTGATTCGAAAAACCGGGAGGTATAAGATGACAGGCAAAAGAGAAAACTATATCACATGGGACGAATATTTCATGGGCGTCGCCAAGCTGGCGGGCATGCGTTCGAAGGATCCGAATTCCCAGGTCGGGACATGTATTGTCAGCGCGGATAATAAAATCCTGTCCATGGGCTACAACGGTTTTCCGAGAGGCTGCTCCGACGATGAATTTCCCTGGTCGAGGGAGGGGGATGAGACGGATACGAAGTATCCCTACGTAGTTCACAGTGAGCTGAACGCGATCCTGAATTACCGCGGCGGGAGCCTGGAGGGGGCGAAGCTGTACGTATCCCTGTTCCCCTGCAACGAATGTGCCAAGGCGATCATTCAGTCCGGCATCAAGACGGTGGTCTATGACGATGATAAATATGACGGTACGCCGTCAGTGCTGACATCCAAGCGCATGATGGACGCGGCGGGTGTGCGCTATTACCGGTATCAGAGAACCGGGCGGAGGATTGAGATCTCCGTGTGAGATGAAATGAATTTTTCTGCGAGCCGGAATAAATGTCCTTGACTTTGATTTCGTCAAATTTTATTATGTATTATAACAGGTTTTGTAAAACGAATGTGTTCCGCATTTTTCAATAAACGGTTATGCGGTATTATAGGGAGTCAAATGTTTTTGGCTCCGGTATTACATGTCATAAAAAAGGAGGATACCATGGGGAGCGAGAAGAAGATTCCTTACAAAATTTATCTGGAAGAGAGCGAGATGCCGACGCATTGGTATAATGTGCGCGCGGACATGAAGAACAAGCCGGCGCCGCTGCTGAATCCGGGTACGCTGCAGCCGATGACGGCAGAGGAACTGGGCGGTGTTTTCTGCGAGGAACTGGTGAAGCAGGAGCTGGATGATGACACCCGGCTGATTGAGATTCCGGAGGAGATCCGGGAGTTTTACAAGATGTACCGGCCGGCGCCGCTGGTTCGTGCTTACTGTCTGGAAAAGGCGCTGGGCACACCGGCAAAGATCTATTATAAGTTTGAGGGAAATAATACAAGCGGCAGCCACAAGCTGAATTCCGCGATTGCGCAGGCATATTACGCAAAGAAGCAGGGACTGAAGGGGGTTACCACTGAGACCGGAGCAGGTCAGTGGGGAACGGCGCTTTCCATGGCCTGTGCGTATCTGGATCTGGATTGTAAGGTATATATGGTAAAGGTTTCTTATGAACAGAAGCCGTTCCGGCGCGAGGTGATGCGTACCTACGGTGCGTCGGTGACGCCGTCGCCCTCTGATACGACAGAGGTCGGACGTAAGATTCTGGCGGAGCATCCGGGCACGACCGGCAGCCTGGGCTGCGCGATTTCCGAGGCGGTCGAGGTGGCTGTGACGAACGAGGGCTATCGTTATGTGCTGGGCAGTGTGCTGAATCAGGTGCTGCTCCACCAGTCCATCATCGGCGTAGAGACGAAGATTGCCATGGATAAGTACGGTATCAAGCCGGATATCATCATCGGATGTGCCGGCGGCGGATCCAATCTCGGAGGTCTGATCTCCCCGTTTATGGGAGAAAAGCTTCGCGGGGAGGCGGATTACCGGTTTATCGCGGTGGAGCCGGCTTCCTGCCCGAGCATGACGAGAGGTGTGTTCACGTATGATTTCTGTGATACGGGTATGATCTGCCCGCTGGCTAAAATGTACACGCTGGGCAGCGGATTTATTCCGTCGCCGAACCATGCGGGCGGTCTTCGTTTCCATGGCATGAGCGCCATTCTGTCACAGCTGTACCATGACGGTTATATGGAGGCGAGAGCAGTAGAGCAGACGGAAGTCTTCAAGGCTGCGGAGCAATTTGCCCGTATTGAGGGAGTTTTGCCGGCGCCGGAGAGCAGCCATGCGATCAAGGCTGCTATCGATGAGGCGATGAAGTGCAAAGAGACCGGCGAGGAGAAGACAATTTTATTCGGCCTCACCGGTACCGGATATTTTGATATGGTGGCTTATGAGCAGTTCCATAACGGCACCATGACCGATTATATTCCGACGGACGCGGATCTTCAGGTCGGTATTGACGGGATACCGAAGTTCCCGGGGAATCTTCAATAAATGAAATATCATACCCTTTTGTCGTCCGAATCTGTTTTTGAATGCCATATGGTTTGTTTCAGACAGGATTATGAGACTTTGACGGCGGATATCCCCCCGCAGCTTGCTGCGGGGGAGTCTTTTCTGCATTGACAGTCATGCGGGAGCACAGAGTGCAGATAAGACAGGAAATCTTTGATTTCAGCAATCGAATTTATGCAAAACTGCAATCTGTAGTTTCATATCTTTTTGGCACTCAAATGATGAAAGATATCAGAAAAGAATCAGGTGGAATATTATGATACAGGATCTGGCACCACTTCATTTTGACAACACATATCATTCCGTACAGCCGCAGGCGGGAGACCGGGTCATCTCTCTGCGGGGAGCAGAAATTTTGATTCGGGGTGATCTGCATGGAATTGATCTGCCGCGATTTGAAAGTCTGCCGTCTGCTTATATCGCTGCACACATGTTTACATATCTCTTTGCCATCGGAGAGGAACGTTTTTTCCTGTGCAGAGATATGGAGCTGGACGGATATCGTTATGAGAAAGGTACAGCATTGCGAGGGGCAGCCCCGCAGCATCTGGTTTATGCGGCGCTGGTGGGCATGCAGCTGGGACGCTGGTATGGAGCGCACCGGTTTTGCGGAGCCTGCGGGCATCCGATGATTCCGGATGGGCGGGAACGCATGCTGCGCTGTTCATCCTGCGGTCAGATGGAATATCCGAAGATCTGCCCCTGCGTGATCGTGGGCGTTATCCACGACGGGAAGATTCTGGTGAGCCAGTATCGGGGCGGATTCACGGATCACTATGCGCTGATTGCGGGTTTTGCGGAAATCGGCGAGACGATTGAGGAGACGGTCGCCCGGGAAGTGTACGAGGAGACGCATCTTCACGTTAAAAATCTGCGTTATTACAAATGTCAGCCATGGCCGTATTCGGACAGCCTGCTGTTCGGATTTTTTGCGGAGCTGGACGGAGCGGAGCAGATTGTCATTCAGGAGGACGAGCTGTCGATGGCAAAGTGGGTGACGCCGGAGGAGATTTATGAGAAGCCGAATCATTTTTCCCTGACGAATGAGATGCTTATGAAGTTTCGTGATGAGTATAAAACGATGTAACGTCAGGATGTATTTGAGGAGGGATATGATGTATGATACCGCAATTATCGGAAGCGGACCGGCCGGCCTGTCGGCTGCGCTGAATCTGAAGCTTCACAATAAAAACTTTATCTGGTTTGGTGCCGAAAGCCTCAGCACAAAGGTGGAGAAATCGGAAAAAATTGCGAACTATCCGGGCTTGGGAATGATTGCCGGATCGGAACTGAACCGCCGGTTTCTGGCACAGATGGAGAAAATGAGTATTTGTCCGACAGACAAAATGGTGACGACCGTTATGGCAGGTGAATCGGGTTATCAGCTTCTGGCGGAAAATGATGTTTATGAAGCGAAAACGCTGCTGCTGGCGATCGGCGCCACAGCTGCGAAAGGATTTCCGGGCGAGGCGGAGCTTCTGGGACGCGGCGTCAGCTACTGCGCGACCTGTGACAGATTCCTTTATCGCGGGAAAACGATCGCTGTTTTTTGCGGGGACCGACGTTTTGAGCATGAGGTGAGATATCTGGCGGAGCTTGCCGAAAAAGTCTATTTTTATACGCCGTATCCGGATGCGGAGATTGATCTGCCGAATGCGGAGCGGCTGGCAAAACCGATCTGTCAGGTGAAGGGCGATGCCCGGGCAGAGGCAATCCTGTTGACAGATCAGACAGAGATACCGGTGGACGGACTGTTCTGTCTGCGAAGCGCTGTGGCTCCGACGTCTCTCTTGCCGACGCTTGCCATGGATGGGGCACATATTATCGTGAACCGTCGCATGGAGACGAATCTGTCGGGCTGTTATGCTGCAGGAGACTGTACCGGACGCCCGTATCAGATTGCGAAAGCTGTGGGTGAGGGAAATACAGCAGCGCACAGTATAATAGAATATATTAAATAAACAAATCTGTCAGGCGTTACATTTCGCTGATTGCTATATGGTGCTGACGGAAAAAGACGGCGGCAAGACGGTCCCATTCCTGTTCCAGGGATTTGTCGGGAGAAAAAATCCGGTAAGAGATGCCTGTCGTGCAGGTGAGTATGTCATTTTTATAGCTGAGATTTAAAAACATGCCGGTGACGTCCTCCGCCCGGAAACTGCTGCCGGATCGGGCAATCGTATTGGCCTGATGTGCCGGTGAAAGCAGAAATACAAAGCGAAAGGCATCCGGTTTTCGGCTGCCTTTGATCAGATCCAGACAGAGCGGACGCACATGAGAAAACGGAATAAAGCGAAGTCCGGTCAGACCGAGCTGCCGGCATTCCTCCTCCGAATAAAAACGGGGGCTGAGCGTACCGTCTATGTCGGTCTGAAAGGCCTGGGAGACAGAAGCTTCCCGTAGAAGAAAGTGATCAAACATAGTTTCTTTCAGCATTTGGTTCAGAAGAGAACCGATGTCGTGAATCTGTATAGCTGTCATAAAAGCTCCTGTTCACAAAAAAAGTCTTTCGTGTTATAATAAAACATCAAATGGTTTTGCTTTATTATAGAAGTATCCTGCATGAAAAGCAAGCAGAAAGAAATGAGATATTGATATTGAATCATAAATACAGAAAAACAGCGGCGGTTCTGATTATGGCTGTCTTTATTCTGACGGGGTTATCCGGTTGCGGGACGGTTTTTTCGGAAATGGAATCGGCCGCAGATGAGTTGCAGGAGAAACCGGCAACAGATATTGTTTCGGCTGCCGGAGCAGAATCCGGGTCTGTGTCTGAGAGCGGGACGGATGCTGTATCCGGAGAAAAGTATGCATATGGGACGCTGGATGATGAGACGAAGCAGGTATATGATGAGATCGTATACGCGTTTTCCAATCGCGAGACAGTCAGAAGTTCAACGACGAATGTGGATATAATAGAACAGGCGTATCAGGCGGTTCGCTATGATTACTGTGATTTTTTCTGGATTGAGTCTTTGAGCTATGTGTCATATGGTAAAGATGATGATATTACGGTTCTTGAGATTTCGCCGACGTATTCCATGACAGAGGAGGAACAGGAGACGCTGCAGCAGCAGATTGACGCGGAGGCAGAGCGCATGCTGGCGGATGCTCCGACGGACGGCAGTGATTTTGACAAGGCGTTGTATGTGTATGAGACACTGATCCGTGAGGTAGATTATGTTGAGGGGGCCGGGAACAGTCAGAATATCATCAGTGTATTTATAAACCATGAGACTGTCTGTCAGGGATATGCCTATGCTACTCAGTATCTGTTGGAGAAGCTTGGCGTTGCATGTACGACCGTACTCGGGCGCGCGAACGGTGAGACACATGCCTGGAATCTGGTCGTGATGGACGGATCCTGGTATTATATTGACACTACCTGGGGAAATGCCCAGTATGTATACCGCAGTGCTGACGGGGATGAATTGTCAGAGGAGGATATTCTTCATTCTCAATATATGGATTACGATTATTTCGGGGTGACTACGGAGATGCTGTTGACGACTCATGAGCCGGATGCGGCGATCGAATTGCCGGTCTGTACGGCGACCACAGACAACTATTATGTTCACAAGGGACTCTATGTGGATGTCTGGGATGCGGACACAGTCGGCACCATCATTCAGAACGGATATCAGAATGGGGAAGAGATTGTCCGCATTCGTTTTTCTGACACTGCGCTTTGTGAACAGGCTGTGCAGTATTTCCTGACTGAAGGACATTTGTTTGATTATTGTGACGGACTGGAGTCGGTACAATATCTGCAGGAGGCGAATTCGACCGTTATGGTATTGGTTTTCTGAAATACAGACAGGTTCCGGTTATCGGTTAGGATTCGTTGTCTGCCATTGAATATGTGAAAACAACTGCTTTACTGTACAGTTTACCGGATTTGTCAAACGGGGCTTGCAATAAGCCCAAAATCCTTTATAATGAATGGATATAACTGCGATATAACTGCAGCGGCGCGGAACGGATCTGTGCGTTTTTATCTGTGAATCCCGGGGTGCTGTATGACAGGATCATGGAGCAGATGCCGCGGCAACAAATATACGGAAGAGTGGATGATCGATATGGATAAGATTAATTTGTCACACAACCTGCTGGGATGCAGATTTGATAACTGGCTGCGCTTAAAACGCAGCAATCCGATTACCAATAAGAAACAGGGACGGTTCATTTCCGTCGTTACTTTTTTTATGGGAATTCCTGCATTGCTTGAGTGGCTGATTTTTTATTTCCCGATCAAACGAACGAAGATACAGCGTGATCCGGTCTATATTGTCGGATACTGGCGGTCCGGCACGACATTTCTGCAGAATCTTCTGACGAGAGACCCGCAGTACGGATGGTTTGATCCGGTAAAGACGGTGACGTTTAATAATTGTATCCTGATGAAGCGTGTACTGGCAAAGGTGCAGAAGAATCTGCTCAAAGACGCCCGCCCGATGGACAATATGGATTATGAACTGGATCTTCCGATGGAAGAAGTTTTTGCCCAGGCGACGATTTCTACACAGGCGATCAGTCATATGCTGGTGTTCCCGGACGGAGGGAATGGCGTGAAGTATATTGAGACTGCCTTTATTGATGAACAGGATGAGGCAAAACAGCGGGAATGGCGTATAGCCTATGATTATATATTGCGGAAGGTGACTTATCTGTGTAAAGGAAAACAGCTCCTGCTGAAAAGTCCGGAGAATACCTGCCGTATCGCGGAACTGAAACGCTGCTATCCGCACGCGAAGTTTATTAATATTTATCGCAATCCGTATAAAGTGATCATGTCAACGATTAACATGTTTACCAAGGAGATGGAACTTCTCTGCCTGAACAAACCCGCTCCGCGCGAGGTGATTGAGGAGGTTTCCATTGATTTATTCGAACGCATTTATAAAAAGGCGATCCGGGAACTGGAGAATATGCCGCAGGAGGATCGCATAGATATCTGTTACGAGGATTTCTGCAGGGATCCTGAAGGATATGTAGAGAAGATCTATGATCACCTCGGCATCGGCGGTTTTCAGGAGGCAAAGCCTTACTTTGAGAAGTATCTCGACAGTCAGAAAAATTATCAGAAAAATGTGTTCACACTGGATTCGTCTCTGAGGGATAAGATCAACAGCAGGCTCGGATTTTATTTTGATTATTACGGGTATGAAATGATTACGGGATAGGTTCGGATATGTTCATTTGTACAGGATCATGAATGTATCTGGCAGCAAATAGTTCCCATATTTATGATAAAATTTTGACAATATCTCCGGCATTCATAAAAAAATGCTTGTATTCCGCTACGGTTTCGTGTAAGATAAATATAGTGTCGGGATTTTTCGGGCACAGGAGGTGTGTTTCGTGTTTTAATGGATTTCTCCGCAATCGGACAGATGAAGACGGTTGCGTTCCGCTTTACTTCAATGGAAGCAGATACCCCGGTTGCCCGGTATTCTGCAATCATATTTTTCAGTAACATTATGAAATACATACAGGAACACCAGTTACAGCAAAGATGCGTAATATGGTGTTTTTTTATTCTTTTTTGAGAAACGGAGGGAATACAAATGGCAGCAGATATTGAAATGCTCGGTTTGGAGGAGATGGGTGAGCTTCGCAGCAACATGGATATGCTTGAACTGGAGCTGATGAAAAACCACGGAATTGATCCGAATTTATATGTAGAATATGATGTGAAGCGCGGATTGCGCGATTCATCCGGAAAGGGAGTCCTGACCGGGCTTACCGAAATATCGGATGTCAGCGCGTATGAGCTGGTTAACGGAAGGAATATTCCTGCAGACGGAAAATTATATTATCAGGGCATTAATGTGCAGGAAATGATAGAAGGCCTGCACGGGCGGAAATTCGGTTTTGAGGAGGCTATTTACCTTTTAATGTTCGGCAAGCTGCCGAGTAAGGCGGAACTGGATATCTTTTTCCCTGTTATGTTTGAAATGGAAGAGCTGAGCGGCCGTTTCGTCCGCGACGTCGTGATGAAGGCTTCCAGCCGCAATGTGATGAATTCCATGCAGCGATGTGTCCTGACACTGTACAGCTATGATGAGAATCCGGAGGATATTTCTCCGGGAAATGTGTTGAGGCAGACATTGGAACTGACGGCCAAGATGCCGATCCTGGCGGTGTATGCCTACAATGCGTATCTCCATTTTCGGAAAGGTGAGATGTTGATGATCCGGAATCCGGAGAAGGGTCTGTCTCTGGCAGAAAATTTCCTGCAGATGCTTCGCCCGGATGGGAAGTATACGGAGCTGGAGGCGAAGGTCCTTGATATCGCGTTGATTCTCCACGCGGAACACGGCGGTGGTAATAACTCTACGTTTACGACACATGTGGTCACATCCTCCGGCACAGATACGTATTCCTCGATTGCAGCCTCGCTTGGTTCGCTGAAGGGTCCCCGTCACGGTGGTGCGAATCTGAAGGTACAGCATATGTTTGCCGATATTAAGGAACATATTCAGGACTGGAAAAATGAGGCAGAGGTAGAGGCTTATCTGAAGAAGATTCTGGATAAACAGGCATTTGATCATACGGGACTGATCTACGGCATGGGGCACGCGGTTTATACACTGTCCGACCCGCGTGAGGTTATTCTGAAGAAATTCGCGCGAAAGCTCGCGGAGGAAAAGGATATGATGGAAGAGTTTGCTCTGTATGAACTGGTGGAGCGCCTTGCGGGCAGACTGATCATGAATCAGAGAAAGATGTTTAAAAATGTCTGCGCAAATGTGGACTTTTACAGCGGATTTGTGTATACTATGCTTGGTATTCTGGAGGAACTGTTCACGCCGATCTTTGCGATTGCCCGTATGCCGGGCTGGAGCGCGCACCGTCTGGAGGAGCTGATCAACGCGAGCAAGATCATCCGTCCGGCCTACAAATATGTCGGCGTACATACGGATTATATTCCGATTGAAGGACGTTAAGATTTGTTTGTATATTGACGATACTTTCATTGTAAAAGGGGATAATATTATGAGCAGTTACAAAATCAATACGAAATGCGTTCAGTCCGGATATCGCCCGGGCAACGGTGAGCCTCGTCAGATTCCGATCGTACAGTCCACGACGTTTCGCTATGACACCAGTGAAGCCATGGGACAGCTGTTTGATCTGGAGGAGGCCGGATATTTTTATACGCGTCTGCAGAATCCGACCAACGATATGGTTGCGGCGAAGATCGCGGACATGGAGGGCGGCACTGCGGGCATGCTGACGTCCTCCGGACAGGCGGCGAACTTTTTCGCGCTGTTTAATATCTGTGAGTGCGGCAGTCACATCGTGGCTTCCTCGTCTATCTATGGCGGCACGTTTAACCTGCTTTCCGTTACCATGGCAAAGATGGGAATTGAGGTGACGTTTGTTGCCCCGGATTGTTCAGAGGAGGAACTGAATGCCGCTTTTCGGGAAAATACACGGGCGGTATTCGGTGAGACAATCGCGAATCCGGCGTTGACGGTTCTGGATATAGAACTTTTTGCGAAGGCGGCGCATGCGCACGGCGTGCCGCTGATCGTTGATAATACATTCCCGACGCCGGTGCTTTGCCGCCCGATCGAGTGGGGAGCCGATATTGTTACCCATTCCACAACGAAATATATGGACGGACACGGCGTGGCCGTGGGCGGAGCGATTGTAGATTCCGGCAACTTTGACTGGTTTGCCCACGCGGATAAGTTTCCGGGGCTGACGACGCCGGATGAGTCCTACCACGGTGTTGTTTTCGCGGAGAAGTTCGGACAGGGCGGCGCGTTTATCACAAAGTGCACGACGACGCTGATGCGTGATCTGGGCTGTATCCAGTCGCCCCAACACGCGTTTTATCTGAATATGGGGCTGGAATCCCTGCATGTGCGTATGCCGCGTCATGTGGAGAATGCCCGTGCGGTGGCGCTGTATCTGCAGGATCAGCCGCAGGTGAAGAGTGTTATCTGTCCGGAACTGCCCGGCGATGCATATTATGATATGGCGCAGAAATATCTGCCGGACGGATGCTGCGGCGTGATTTCCTTCGAATTGAAAGGCGGCCGTCCGGCGGCGGAAGCATTCATGAAGGCACTGAAATTGGCCGCTATCGAGACACATGTGGCGGATGCCCGCACCTGCTGTCTGAATCCGGCTACATCCACACACCGCCAGATGACGGATGAGCAGCTGGCCGAGGCCGGCATCCCGGCGGGGATGATCCGGATGTCCTGCGGACTGGAGGATCAGGAGGATCTGATTGCGGATGTTGCGCAGGCGCTTGCGGCGATTGAAGAGTGATATAATAAGAAGTATTGTAACAATCCTCCCGGCTAGATGTACGGGAGGATTGTCTCATCAGGAAAGCGGGGGAATCGTGTTGAGTCGTGGAAGATTGATGAGTTTCCAGCATTCCTTCAGCCGTTCCATCTGATAGGCTGCGTTGGCCGGACTGGTAGATGGCAGCTTTGTGATTTCGCGTCCGATGTCCGGATAGCAGTATTTCATATACAGTTCGTATGCCTTTGCGCCGTTGGCATAGATATTCTGCACCGGCGCGTGGTCGAGAATGATACTCATATTGTTGGCGCGGACATTCCGAATGGAACTGTCGCTGGAGCCGATGATCTCACATTCCGCAATCACATCCCATATGGCGATTCCGTTTCGCAGAAGGAAGGCTTTCTTTTCGGGGATGGATATAGGGACGGGTTCCTCTGTCAGCAGGGCGAGCAGATTCCAGAAGCGGTTTTGCGGGTGGCCATAGTAGAACTGGTTCTCTCTTGATTTTACCGAGGGAAAGGTGCCGAGAATCAGGAGACGGGAGTGCTTGTCGAAGACCGGTTCAAAAGTGTGGGCGATTTTTTCATATACCTGCATAGGATTTTCCTTTATTTATGTTTGTCTGTTGTTTCTTCGTAACACTCCAGTATCTTCACAGTCACGAGGAAAAGTCCATTTAAAATCGCTGCGTTTGTAATTCTCTGATTTGGTTATTATATATGGTGAGATTCATATTTTCAATATAAAACTGTGTCGGTTTTTCAGGGATATTTTAAATGTGAAAAAAGTTGCATGTGTTTCTGATGCATGTTATACTTCAAACCATACATGGTAACCTGAGGGGACAAATATTTCTAACCCCAACATCATACAGATATAAACAGGAGAGATATATGAGCATTATTACAATAACGAAGGACAATTTTGAGACAGAGGTCGTAAACAGCGACAGACCGGTGCTTGTGGATTTCTGGGCGAGCTGGTGCGGCCCGTGCCGGATGGTCAGCCCGATCGTGGATGAGATCGCCGGCGAACGCACCGATATCAAAGTCGGCAAGATCAATGTGGATGAGGAGCAGGATCTGGCTGTGCGGTTCCAGGTTATGAGCATACCCACACTGATGGTATTTAAGGATGGCAAGATGGTGAGACAGGCAGTCGGCGCACAGCCGAAGGCACAGATCCTTTCTATGTTGGATTGATATGACGCATCGGTGGAGGATATATGTTCGGAAGACGAAAAAAGGCTGAACACAGAGAGTATGATTCGTCCGTCTGCAAGCCGGTCTTAAAATGCAGCATCTGCACCGGGGAGCAGGTGGCGGGCTTTCAGGATCTGAAGACCGGGAAGTTTGACGACGTTGCGTTGATCCGTAATCCTGCGGAGCTTCAGGCGTTTCTGGATTTGTATGATCTGAAGGATATTGAGAAGATATATTAATTTGTTACGGGAACCTTTTTGTATCTGAGTGTTTTACAAGAAGATTCCTGCTATATATGTAGAGAAGAGGTAACATTCAGGACAGTACTTCGCACTTGCTGCGAAGTACGTCTGATAGCGTAGATTACACAGGGAAAAGCCCCATCGCGCAGCGATTCTAAATGGGCTTTTCCCCGTAACTGTGAAGGTACTGAACAGTTACGAGAAGAGGAGATTCGTATGAACAGACAGGAACTTGCCGATCTGATCTTCCCGAATGCGCGGGAGATTTCTTATTATGAGGAAAAATATCCGGAGCGGAATCTACCGGAAGGAGCGGTTGTGACGCGGTTTGCACCAAGCCCGACCGGGTTTGTACACATAGGCGCTTTAGAACAGTGTATCGTGGAGACATCCCTTGTGAAAAAGAGCAACGGGGTGCTGATCCTGCGCATTGAGGACACGGATCAGAAGAGGAAAGTTGAGAACGGCGTGCAGGGAATCATTGATTCCATGAAGGATTTTGATATCATTTTTGACGAGGGCATGGTGAGCGAGACGGAGTCCCGCGGTGACTACGGCCCTTATATTCAGTCGCAGAGAAGAGAGATTTACGAGGCGTATGCGAAGTATCTGCTGGCGAACGATAGGGCCTATCCCTGTTTTGCCACGGAGGAGGAGCTTGCTGCGCTGCGGAAGCGGCAGGAGGAGGCCGGCGTCAACAATATCGGTTATTACGGCGAGTGGGCGATGTATCGTGATTTCCCGATTGAGGAGGCGGCGAAGCGCATTCAGAACGGAGACAGTTATGTAATTCGTTTTAAAGCTATGGGAAAAGAAGACGGAAAAATCACACATAAAGATATGGTAAAGGGCAAAGTCGAACTGCCGCAGAATATTCTGGATGTCGTGATTATAAAGGGCGATGGCCTGCCCACTTATCATTTCGCACACGCGGTGGATGATCATCTGATGCATACCACTCATGTGATCCGTTCCAGCGAATGGTTCCCCTCTGTGCCGCTGCATCTGGAGCTGTTTCATGCGCTTGAATTTAAAGCACCGAAATACTGCCATTATGCTCCGATGTTAAAGAGCGAGCCTAAGACGGATGAGAACGGAAATGTGATGACGGATGAGCATGGCGACTCGCTTTTGCTGAAGCGCAAGATCAGCAAGCGGAAGGATCCGGAGGCGGCCGTCAGTTACTATCATCAGGAGGGCATTCCTGCTGAGTCAGTGAAGGAATATCTGATGACGATCGCGAATTCGGACTTTGAGATGTGGCGCAGGAATAACGAGGACGCTGATCTCTATGATTTCCCCTTTGCGCTGAAGAAAATGAGTACGACCGAGGGCGCGCTGTTTGACATGGATAAGCTGATCGATGTTTCCAAAAACGTGATTGCCACCTTTTCCGCCAAAAAGGTTTATGAGGATGTGTGTGTCTGGGCGGAACGTTATGACGCTGTTCTGGCGGATATGCTGCGGCAGAAGGATTATTCGCTCCGCGTGCTCGGTATCGAGCGCGGCGCGGAGATTAAGAAAAAAAGAAAAGACATCGGTAAATGGTCGGATGTGCGGGATTATATCTCCTATATGTATGACGATCAGTTTGTCGGAGCGGATATGGAATATGAATATCAGCTGATCTCGGATCGGGAGACGCTGGAACAGATCTTTACGCTGTATCCGGATCAATATTATCATCCGGAGGACGACAGTCAGCAGTGGTTTGAGCGTATAAAAGATCTGGCGGAACAGCTCGGTTATGCCCGCGAGGTGAAGATCTGGAGGAAAGCAAAAGATGAATGGCCGGGCCATGTCGGTGATGTGAGCACGGCGATCCGTGTGGGTCTTACCGGACGGCGAAACACGCCGGATTTGTATCAGATTATGCAGGTGATGGGACCGGAGCGGGTTCGGGAGCGGCTGCGTCTGGCGTTGGAGCAGCTGTAGTATCGCCTTTCATACATGATAATGACTGTGTCAGCAGACATGTCCGTTTCGTATAGAATGATGCCTCTTATATAGACAGGAGTTGAAACGGATGGGATACCGCTGGTTGCTTTATTTTTGTACAACATGAATATTTATAATAAACACAAATGGATTCTCTATGAGGATCCATTTGCTGTTTTAAGGAGAAACTGACTGTTCTCTTTCTGGCCATCCGCCGGTTGTTTTGGTTTTGTTCTGTCTGTTTTTTCATTTTAAAACCAGATAAATATTCAAAAAATACGATGATGAAATTTTTGCATAAAATCATCTGCCCATATGGATTACCTCGGGCATCTTCTTTTGATATGATAAAAATACCAGATGGGCTTTCAGGATGCAGCGTTTGAGGAATGTTCGAGAGACAGGATTTTTGTAACTTGTTCAGGAAGTTCATTTATAGAACAGGAGGATATGAAATGAGAGGGAGATTAACGAAATTATTATCAATTATGGTCATTGGCGGTATGGCGGTCGGACTGGCTGCCTGCGGGAGTGAGACGGCGAATACATCCGGTACGGCGTCAGCGGCGGCTGAGTCGTCCGACAGTGATGCGGCGGCGGATACCGGACTGGAGATCGGTATTGTGGTGAAGACGGCGACGAATGCACATTTTCAGGATATGGCTTACGGTGCGGTGCTGGCTGGATATGATCTGGGTATTACCGTGCGGGTAGACAATACGACGACAGAAGCGGATGTGGAGGGGCAGGTGACCAAGATTGAGAACATGGTCTCTGCCGGTATGGATGCGGTGATCCTGACGCCGAACGAATCGAGCGGTGTCTCCAATGCTGTGATGGCTGCTTATGACGCGGGGATTCCTTTTGTGACAGTGGATACGACGATTGACAATATCTGGGGCGATGACTGGAAGGAATATATCCCGAATTTTATCGGAGAGGATTACGAAGCGGTCGCGTATGATCTGGCAAAAGCTGTCTGTGAGAAGATGGAAGGCGAAGGCAACGTCGTCATTATCCGGGGCGTGGATGCCGCGAGCTCGTCCATCGCCCGTACGGCGGGTATTGAACGCGCGATTGCCGAGTACGACGGGATTACCGTAGTAGAGTCACAGAGTGCGAATTACGATCAGGATACTGCGGTTACTACGGTCGCTGATATTATTCAGGCGCACCCGGATGTGGATGCGGTGATCTGCTGCAGTGATCTGATGGCTATGGGCGCGGTGACCGCGTTGGAAGAGAATGGTTATGATGTGAGCCCTGACGGGACAATCGTCGCGGGTATTGACGGCAATGTGCTTGCGCTGCAGTCAATCGCAGACGGAGAGATGTATGCGACCGCTTACGACTACACAATTCTGCAGGGTTATCTGGCGGTAGAACAGGCTTATGCGCTGATTCAGGGCGAGGAGGTTCCGGAGGAAACACTGGTTCCGGACGTATTGATCACAAAGGATAACGTTAATGACCATCTGTCGCACGGCGAAGAGGTGGCCGCCTGGACCATGGGCGCACAGCTGGAAAGCGTCTCGGATGACGAGAGAGAATATTTGAATGAGGCGCTGGCGCTGATGGAGGAGTAAAGGGTTCACATACATGGTGATGACTGCATTAGCAGTCATGTCCGTTGAGAAACCGGATGTTTTATGAAGCATAATGCGAGGAGCTGCTGTGCAGGGAACGGAGCAGAGTCATTTCTGACGAGGCCGGGTACCTGCCCGGCGGCTCCGGTTTTTATTTCCGTACAATTCAATTCAGGGATTGAAATCTTTAACGTTAAAAGTATAATGTTTCCAGAATTGATCGCGCGCGAAGTACCCACAGGGCAGATTTGCCGCAAGTGACACTTTATTTTGGGAGGTACGAAATGATGAGCATTGTTTTTCATGAAACGACGGGGACATTTCATCTGTATAATGAATCAATCAGCTATATTATGATGATTACGGAGAACAGACAGCTTGCCCAGTTATATTGCGGGAAGCGGATTCATGATAAGGAGGATTTTTCCTATCTGTTCGAACTGGCGGAACGGCCGATGGCCTCCTGTATATTTGAGCGTGATAAGGTGTATTCCATGGCAAGCATTCGGCAGGAGTATCCGGTGTACGGAAACGGTGATTACCGGCATCCGGCAGTAGAGATCCTGCAGAAAAACGGCAGCCGGATCTCCGAATTTCGATATGGGGGATATGAGATTATACAGGGTAAGCCGAAGCTTGCCGGCCTGCCGGCTCTCTATGTGGAGGCTGACGCGGAGGCACA
>Ga0192240_10386_pt1 | contig 18902 bp, 17 predicted proteins | sample Koala_Koa27_H3_FD_131237 | JGI IMG/M metagenome (GOLD analysis project Ga0192240, IMG submission 131237) | Enriched cells from koala feces incubated with labeled cellulose particles, San Francisco Zoo, California, United States - Koala_Koa2-7_H3 ...
CTATACGGACGAAAATGGCGATGAGGACGAGATAGTCCGTTGAATCTGCAGACGTATACGGACAAAAATGATAGAAAAGGCGAAATAGTCCGTTAGGCCTGCGGGCATGTACGGACGAAAATGGCAGAAACGGCGAAATAGTCCGTTAGGCCTGCGGGCGTATACGGACGAAAATGGTAGAAAAAGTGAAAGCGTCCGTATAGAGAATAAAAAAGCGTTTAGATAATCTGTGAAAAATAACGATGCCATAGGATACTAACATTACAATATGATTGTTTGAGAATAAATTCTCCACGTCAAGTTTGACTTTCCTCTCAACAACCTCTATACTGACAATACAAACTTCTATGAAACAGATTACAGAACTAAATCTCGAAGAATAACACAAAATTATACACATACTGAAAGCATCAAAGGAGACACATGAAATGAGTAAAAAGAAAACCACAAAGAACAATACCGATCACGACATCCTCGACCCGGAGGAAATGTTCCTGACCGTGGATCTGAACGAGGGCGGCACCGAGACGTTTCAGATTTTAAAGATCTTTGAGGCAAACGGCCGGGACTACATTGCGGTATGCCCCACAGACGGTGCGGAGGATGTCTATTTTTACCGGTATTCTGAGGACGCGGCGGGCAACCCGGCTGTGGATAATATCGAAACGGACGACGAATTTGAGATTGCCGTCGATATGTTTGACCAGCTTCTGGATGAAGAAGAATTTGACGCGTAATGATTCAGAACCAGGTAAATTTGTAGAAAAACCGTGTCGGATGCTTGCATTCGTAAGCTGTTTTTTGTACAAATTGATCTGGCGAGAACGCGACAGCGAGGAAATGCACAGCATTTTCGAGCCTGGTTCTGAATAATTACTTTAAATTATCTGGCATACAGGCTCTCTCAGCTTTTCTTCACCCGTATCTCCTCGAGAAACCGGGAGGGTGCCATCTCCTTATTGTGTATCTGACCGGAGTGCAGCAGGTAGAGGCGCTTTTTGGCGCGGGTCATCCCGACGTAAAACAACCGCCTCTCCTCCTCGATTTCCGGCTCCAGCGCTGCTTTCCTGTAAGGTACAATCGTTTCATTGACATCCAGGATGAAAACCGTATCAAACTCCAATCCCTTGGAAGCGTGGAGCGTAGAGAGCCGGATGGCGGATACCGGATTCTGCTTTTTTGCAAACTGCTTTTCCCACTCTTCTTTCATCTCTTCCATATGCGCGAACCATTCTGTATAGGTGCTGTATGCTTTTGCGTCCTCCTGTATTTCATCCAGGACATCCAGCAATTCCTCTTTCGGGATCCTGCGCTCCGCCGCAAATTCCGTCAGGTAATCTTCGTAAGCGATCGCTTTCCGGATGTAATTGATCGCAGAAAACGGCCTCATCCGGGAAAGCACTTTTAAGTCCATCTCCAGCTTTTCCAGGCGCCGGCACATCCATTCCTGATCTTTATAATAATCCTCCCAGACATCAAAAGCCACTTCCTCATAAGGCAGGCTCTCCCTGAACAGATAACGTTTCGGCCGGTTCATAATTTTCAGGAACGCCGCCCGCGACCGGTCTCCCATGGCAATCTGTATGTAGGTTAGTATATCTTTCACGATCCAGTGCTCATAGAGATTCGGAAGATGTTCTCTGGAGACGAACGGCAGGTTGTACTCGAACAGCTGCCGGATCAGAAGCCCCGGCTGGGCATTGGTGCGGAACAGAACCGCCATCTCGCTGAAGGGAACGTCAGCCGACCGGTTCAGCTCCTGAATGGTCCGGATCACATAGAGATTCTGCTCTCTCTGATTTTTAAATCCCTTTATCACTGGGCAGGTTCCCCCCGCAGCATTTGCCCGGATATCCTTTGCAAACCGTGCGCTGTTGTGAGAAATCAGATTACCGGCCAGCTGCACAATTTCCGGCACGGAACGGTAATTTGTATTCAGAAGAATCTTCTGTGCCCCAGGGTAATCCCGCTCAAAATTCAGCATAATTTCCGGACGGGAGCCGCGGAACCGGTAGATGGACTGATCGTCGTCGCCGACGATAAAAAGGTTATTCTGCGGCAGCGCCAGCATTCGGATGATATCGTACTGGATCCGGTTGATATCCTGAAACTCATCCACAAGGATGTACTGAAATTTTTTCTGCCACGCCTGCAGAATATCCTCCCGCTGCCCCAACAGATCTTTCGTATAGACCAGCATATCGTCAAAATCGATCAGTCGGTTCTGCGCCAGAAACTCCTGATATGCCTGAAAAATCTTCCGGAAAACACGCTCTCCGCAGCTGGTAGAATAATAATGCTCCAGATCGACGCCTGTATTTTTAATCAGGCTGATTTCCCCCAGAATTGTCCGGATAAAATCCGACTCATCGTCATATTCCAGCCGGAGACGGTGGATGAACTCGCGGATAAACCGGGTGCGCTGTTCCTCCCGCGCAATGTTATAGGACGTATATCCGTAGGCACATTTTAAAATGTAAAAATAGACAGCATGAAATGTGCCGAATGTGACCGGCATGCTCCGCCCGCCCATCAACGCATAAAACCGCTCTTTCATCTCTCCCACCGCAGCACGGGAAAAAGTGATGACCAGGATGTTCTCCGGCCTGACCCGGTACTGCCGGATCAGGCACGCGATCCTGCCGGTGATCACCGTCGTCTTTCCGGATCCCGGTCCCGCGAGAATGATAGCTGGACCGTCCTTTAATTGAATTGCCTGTGATTGTGTTTGATCGACTCTCATAGTACTCTCTTTCATGCTGGTTTAAAAGATATCACAATCACCTCCGCTTCGCAAGCCGTGAAGCAGATATTATTTTATCAGGAAAATAGCACCTGGCTTATCTGTAAAAAGTAAGAAATTGCGATCTTTCCTCTGCAAAGAGCCACCTGCAGCTGTACAGGTGGCTCTCTTCACTCTCCGCTTACTTTTCCGCCCTGAAACACATAAAACATATCTCCACAGCTACCCGGATCAACGAAAACATACTTTCACGGCTGCCCGGGTCATGCCTTACAGCCGTAGCCCGGCTTGCCGTTCATCGCTCCCTTACTGTCAAACTCCGGGTTAAACGCATAGAAATTTTTCTCATTCAATCTGTCCGTCACAATCCGCAGTCCCTCGCCAAACCGCTGGAAGTGCACAACCTCGCGCTCCCGCAGGAAGCGGATTGGGTCGCAGACCTCCGGGTCCTTGACCAGGCGGAGGATATTGTCATACGTCGTCCTCGCTTTCTGTTCTGCAGCCATATCCTCAAAAAGATCGGTGATCGCATCTCCCTTGGACTGATACTCACAGGCATTCTGCGGGATACCGGCGGCCGCCGCTGGCCATAAGCCCAGCGTATGATCCACATAGTAGGTGTCAAATCCGCTCTTTTTGATTTCCTCCGGAGTCAGATCCTGCGTCAGCTGCTTCACGATCGCGCAGATCATTTCCATATGCGCCAGCTCCTCCGTGCCGATATCCGTGAGCAGACCGGCTACCTCTTTATACGGCATGGAATACCGCTGGGACAGATAGCGCATGGACGCGGACATCTCGCCATCAGGTCCGCCAAACTGTGAGATAATGATCTTCGCAATCCCGGGGTCGGATTTTGTGATATTGACCGGATACTGCAGTCTTCTTTCATAATTCCACATAAATTAAAAATACCCCCTCTCCCACGGCCAGCTCTGTACCGACCATTTCCAGATATCATGCTCTTCGCCGCCAAACTGCGTCAGCGGACCGTATTTGTGTTCGTATTCCGATGTCGCTTTCTGATACATGTGATTCATGTGGTTATAGTAATCCAGCGCTTCCTGATCTTTCGGATGGGTATCCAGATACAGGGTGATGTCGCTCAGAGCAAACCCATACTGATTCACTGCCTGAAACAGCCTCATTTTCTCTGCAGCATTACAATTGCAGGACATACTCATCAGCAGTTCCCTCCTTTCCCGGTGAACGGTTTATCTAAGTCGGGGAAAATGGTTCCGACTGTAAGCGCCTGATCCAGCTCATAGGTCCGCGCAAAATGCTGCCACGGCACATATGCCATTGCGATCGGCATGCGGTCGATAGCGTATGGCATGCCGCCGCTCATCTGCATCGTACGGTAATTCCCTGTGTTGCAACTCAATTTGATTGCCCTTTCTAATGGATTTACTGTAATATATGCGGAATCGACTGCATAGGTTCTAATGAATTGTAAAAACTGGTTTCCGCAAACACACAATACAAATAAAGTGTCGCTCTGCGACACTTCGCGCGCGAGCGGTTGCGCAGCAAAAACTTCCAATCCGCGAACTGCGGGTCTGCCCCGCGGGTACATCCTCACGGAGTGTTTTTTATCATAGGAAAGCTGACACTTTAACACTTTACAACAACAAGGTCTTTCCTATGATATAAAAAAACAGCCTGTCAGGCAACTCAACAGACTGTTTTGGTTTTATACTGTGTATAAGTTCGATTACGCAAATTCAAAATTTGCTATCTTATCTCACTTCACTCGGCATCTTCCATGCATCATGATCTGTATGCAGCAGCTCGTGAGACTTATGGGAAAGCGGCTTCTCAAAATAATCCTGATACGCCTGGATGACGGACGAGTTCTCATGGGAGAAGCGGATCGGATTACTGCGGTCAAGCTCGTAGAGCTGCTGTCCGCGAACGTCCGCCATCTCCACACCGTCATGGATTGGCTGTCCGCCGCCGCCCACACAGCCGCCGGGGCAGGCCATAACCTCCACAAAGTGGTACTCTGCCTCACCGGAACGGCATTTCTCAATGAGGTTCCGGGCGTTTCCGAGGCCGTGGGCGATGGCTGCTTTTACTTTTATACCCGCGATCTCCACTTCCGCCTCCTTGATGCCGTCCATGCCTCTCACTACGGAAAAAGCATCCGGAGCAGGGTTATGTCCCTCCAGCACGTAGGAAGCAGTCCTCAGAGCAGCCTCCATCACACCGCCGGTCGCGCCGAAGATGACAGCCGCGCCGGAGCCGACGCCCAGAGGCATGTCAAACTCTTCCTCGGGAAGCAGTGAGGGAATCAGCATTTCGGCCTTGATGATACGGTCAAATTCCCTGGTGGTCAGCGCCAGGTCCACATCCTGCCCGGCGCCCGCGTCGTTCATCACCGGGAGGCCGCACTCCGCCTTTTTCGCCATGCAGGGCATGATGGACGCACAGAAAATTTGGGAGGGATCCACATCAAGGATCTGAGCGTAGTAGCTCTTTGTCACCGCGCCGAACATCTGCTGCGGCGATTTTGCCGTGGACAGGTTCGGCGTCATATCCGGATACTGGGATTTCAGGAAACGCACCCAGCCCGGGCAGCAGGAGGTAAACATCGGCCACTGGTAGTCATCCGGATGCTGCAGACGCTCGATCAGCTCCGAGCCTTCCTCCATGATAGTCAGGTCGGCCGAAAAATTGGTGTCAAAGACATAATCCGCACCCAACGCCCGCACGGCCGCAGCCATACGCTTCTCGGTCGCCATCTGCTTTGGGAGGCCGATGCCTTCGCCCCAAGCCGAACGGACAGCGGGAGCAATCTGGACGACAACGATCTTCTCCGGATCATGTATCGCGTCCATCAGTTTCTCACAGTCGTCCCTCTCATGAAGCGCACCTACCGGGCAATGGGTCACGCACTGCCCGCAGACCGCGCAGTCTACTTCCTCGATTTTATGGTTGCCGCTGACATCCACATAGGTCCGTTTGCCGGTACCGATCAGATCCCATACGCCCAGTGTCTGGACTTTCTCACAGACATGCACGCAGCGCATGCATTTGATACATTTGCCGGCATTCTTGATCAGAGGGAAATCCCGGTTCCACTGCTTATGCAGGTAGGAACGCTGGAAATGGATGCGCCCGGTGTTGAGCGTGTTGGAAATCTCCTGCAGGGAGCAGTTCCCGCTCCGCGTGCAGGAGGTGCAGTTCGTATTGTGCTCAGAAAGGATAAATTCCATATTCATCCGCCTTGCGTGCTGCACCTTTTTACTGTTTGTGATCACTTCCATTCCGTCCTCTGCCTTTGTGTTGCAGGAGGCCACCAGCGTGTCTTTTCCCTTGATTTCCACCACACAGATGCGACAGGCTGCAATCTCGTTGATCTCTTTCAGATAGCACAGCGTCGGAATCTTAATGCCGGCCATGGAAGCTGCTTCCAGAATGGTCGTCCCCTCTTTTACCTGAATCTCCTTATTATTGATCTTAATATTTACCATATCTCCTGACGCCCCCCTCTCAATACACTGCAGCCATGGCGGTCACAACGCAGGCAGCGACTTGCCTCGCGGGACGCCTCCTCCTCACTCATCGGCAATTCCACGCCATCAAAACTTAGCTTGCGCGCGCAGGCCTCCGCCTCGCGCAGATTCACCCGTCCGCTCGCCACCTTGTCGTTCAGCAGCGGTTCCGGAATGTCTACATCACAGGTAATGGGATGACGGTATCCGAGATATTCATCGATATTTGCAGCGGCCACTTTCCCGCCCTCAATGGCGCGGATCACCGTAGCGGAGCCGAGTACACACTCGCCGCCGGCAAAAATACCGTCCATCGCAACGGCACCGGATTCATCTGCCACAATCCTGCCGCGGTTCACCGGGATGCCGTACTCCGCAAAGGGACCGGACACGATATCCTGTCCGACCGCGACCAGGATGATATCACAGGCCATGCGCTCCTCCGGCTTGTTGGCGTTTTTGGGCGCCGGACGGCCGTTTTTCACCTGACCGATCACCTGAGGCTGCACCCAGAGAGCCGCCGCTTTTCCTTCTGCATCCGCTTCAATGCGCACCGGCGCGTTCAAAGTTACCATCTCCACGCCCTCCGCCATGGCGCTTTCTACTTCCTCAGGCAGCGCTGTCATATCCTCCTGGCGCCGCCGGTAAACGACTTTTACCGATGCGGCATGACAGCGAACCGCTGTCCTGGCGCAGTCCATGGCGACATTGCCGCCGCCGACCACGATAATATCTTTTCCGGTATAATCCGGATAATTGTTGTCTCCGATCTCGCGAAGCATCCGCACAGCGGAAATGACATTCTCGATGTCCTCGCCCTCCAGGCGGAGCTTTTTGTCCGTATGAGCGCCGATCGCCACATAGACGGCATCGTAATCCGCGCGAAGCCGTTTCATCTCCTTCGTGCCGATGACTGTCTCTGTCTTCACCTCAATACCCGTGGACAGAATCGCATCGATATCCTGCTGCAGCCGTTCCCGCGGGAAACGATAATTCGGTATGCCGTAGCGAAGCATGCCGCCCAGCTGCTTTTTCTCCTCAAAAACCGTGCACTGATGCCCCATCAACTGCAGGAAATAGGCGGCGGTCAGGCCGCTCGGGCCGCTGCCGATCACAGCGACTCTCTTTCCTGTAGCAGGGTTGCACGGCGGTGTGGGAACGGAATCTGCAGAAGCATGATCCACCACGTAGCGCTTTAAGGCGCGGATATTGACCGCGTCGTCGATCATCCTGCGGCGGCAGCGCCTCTCACAGGGATGCTCGCAAATCAGCGCACAGGCTGTGGGGAACGGGTTGTCCTTACGGATCAGGCGAATCGCGTCGTCCGCCCTCCCGGCAGCCGCCAGGGCAATGTAACCCGGCACATCCACATGCGCGGGACAGAGCGTCACGCACGGAATCGGCTGTTCGAAAGAACCGGAACAGGTATGATTCTGCACATGAGAGAGATAATCCTCTTCAAAGCCCTCCAGCCCTTTCAACACCATGTTGGCCGCCTCAAAGCCGATGGCACAGTCAGCGGACACACGGATATTTTCCGCGGTCTCACGGATCAACGCCAGCGTCTCCATGTCCGCCCGGTTGTCCAGTACATCCTCCAATAGTTCCGTCAGCCTCCCCAGGCCGATCCGGCAGGGAACACATTTGCCGCAGGTCTGTGTGTAACACAAATGCAAAATTGCAAGCTGCTGCTCCACCGCACAGATTCCGGGCGGGTTCGCCGCGATGCGATGTGCAATCTGGGTACGCAATTCCTCCCCGAATACCCGCATCTTACCGGTCTCAACCACTGATAATCTGCTCATAGTTACTCCTCCTCCTTGTATCTGAATTCTATTTTATATCCAAAAAGCATCCATTATCTATTTGACATTATCTATCTTCTCATATAATATTAAAATAAAGAAACGGGTTTTCTTACTGAGTAAGGTCTTGTGACTGGAAAAGCTTTCTCGTTTCTTTTTTATGTTCATAATGTCATATAAATACATTCTGCCATTCGTTATTTATAGATTGCCGGATCAGACTGGATCTTGGATAAAAGTGCTTCCTGAAGCGTCTGCGAAAAGTTAATTCCACGCTCCAATGCAGCACTGTTCAGCCATGCCGGAATAGTGAGTGTTTTTCTTACTGATTTGTCAAAATGCTGCTTCGCATATGCTTCCACATCCACAGAAACCATATTAACTATACAGGAAGCGGCCATCTCCTCTACACCAATATCTCTGGCAACTGTCTCTACGTCAATATTCATGATTCCGGATGGCTCTGGAATTGTATCTCCATCTTCACTGCACCACCGCAGATAGCCTGCCAGACAATCAACCGCCATAGTCATGGCCTCTTCAAAGCTGTCGCCGCTTGTGGCAAGGTAATTCAAATCCGGAAAGATAACGGAATAATGTCCGTTTTCTTCCTCGAAAAAACATGCCGGATACATAGATAACATGATACTCACCTCCTAAATACGATGCAAATTGCAAATACTCCTATTTTATTCCCGCCTGCTTTTTAATAGCATTTTCTGTACCACGATTTAAATCCCCATTATGAAAAGGAATCGTTACCTTGCCGGGCTTCGTCGGATGAATATATTGTCTGTGAGAACCACGCTGTTCTTTAAATACCCACCCATCAGCAAGGATTATCTTTTCCATTTCCCGTGCTTTCATTGGCATTTTGCCTATCCCCTCTCCTGATTATTATGTTACTACATAATGTGCATCGTGTCAATGCATATAAATATTATGCGCATTCTAGTATCTTTTTATTCCGTATCACATGCTATGACAGCTTACTATATTACTCCCATTCTTTGCATTGATTCACAAATTCAGCTTCAGCTGTACTTCCTCCTGCGCCTCCTGCTTAAACTCCTCCACCTGCTCCGCGTCCAGCGTCGGCAGGTCATCCGTCGACTGCACCCCAAAGCAGCGCAGGAATTCCTCCGTTGTTCCAAATAAAATAGGCCGGCCCGGAGCGTCCAGACGCCCAATCTCCCGGATCAGATTGTATTCCACCAGACGGTTGATCGCGTGTTCACAGGAGACCCCGCGAATCTTTTCAATCTCCACGCGTGTCACCGGCTGCTTGTAAGCCACAATGGACAGCGTCTCCAGCAGCACATCGGTCAGCACATGCCGCTTCGGCTGTTTCGCGATGCGGATCAGATATTCGTACTGGCTGACTTTGGTACACATCTGATACGAGCCGTCCAACTCGATGATCTGCAGTCCGCCGGACGATGCGCTGTAGCGGTCACTCAGGCTCTGCATGATCCGCTTTGCATCTGCTTCAGAGATTTCCAGCGCGGCCGCAATCCTGGATAATTCCACGGAATCACCCATGGCAAAAAGAATCGCCTCCACAGCCGCCTCATATTCTTCTATCTTCATCCGTAAATCCTTTCTGAATAAGGTATCGCCTGCGACGGGTCTGCCCTGCAGGTACATTCTCGCGGATCGTTTTTTATAGGACAAACTTCCTGTGAAACCAAAAATGCTATCCACGGGTCTTCTCTGCGGCATCATTGACAATCTCAATCGCATTTTCCCCCGCAAGCTCACTTCGGCCTGTCCGGACGATCCGGATCTCCCCAAAGGTTTCCTCCTGCTGCGCCGTGATCTCCCCCATCTTCATCAGTTCCAGCACAGCCAGAAATGTGACCACCACCTCTATCCTGCTGTTCTGCCGCTCCAGCAGCTCCCGAAATGAGCAGGACCTGTGCGTCTCCAGAAAACTCTCCAGATAAGAAAGCTTGTCCTCCACCGATACCTGTTCTTTTTCAATCTTCCCGAACTTTGATCGGATCGGATCCACTTTTTCCGCCTGACGGCTCATCACCGACCGAAAAATCCTGTGAAGCGCGCTCAGATCCAGGTCTTTTGTAAGCTTATCCAAGTCCACCGGCTCCTCATACTCGCGCACCTCTGCGGGCAGATCAGGCGCCCGGTATAGCTGCATCGCGGCATCCAGCTGCCGGTCTTTCAACTCCAGGGACATATACTTGTACATTTTGTACTGAAGCAGCTGCTCCACAAGCACGGCACGGGGATCCTCCTCTTCCTCATCCTCGCTTTCCTCTTTCGGAAGAAGCCACCGCGCCTTGATATCCAGCAACGTCGCCGCCATGACCATAAACTCGCTCATGATGTTCAGGTCCTGCCGCTGCATCTCACGGATATACTCCAGATACTGGTCTGTAATCTCTACGATGGGGATATCATAAATGCTGACTTTATTTTTATCCAATAAATGAAGAAGAAGGTCCAATGGGCCTTCAAATACTTCCAGTTTCACACTCAAATCCATACAACGATCTCCAACTGCGTCCCCGTACTAATACATAATCCCCCTCATCATTTTACAGTAATACAGAAAAAATGCAAGAAATTTCTCATAATTCTGTCAGATTACAACTACATCGAAAAAAATTCAGGATAATTCACGCCGCTTCCGGAATATCGGAAGATTTTTCCAATACATATTAATAAACCCCGCAAAATGGATATTTCTGATGAAAAAAATTCTTTCTCTGCTGTTCATCCTGATTTTCAGCTTTCTGCTTCCGTTTTTCCGCCGCCGCAGTCAAGTCCGGGCCGGAGACCTCCGCACCGTCGGTGCTGCTGATGGACGCGGACACCGGCACCATCCTATACGCAAAGGATGAGACCACCGAGCGCCCGCTCGCCAGCGTCACCAAGGTTATGACGCTCCTCCTGATCTTTGAAGCCATCGATAACGGTCAGATCTCCTTAGAAGACACGGTAACTGTCTCGGAACACGCCGCCGGCATGGGTGGTTCCCAGGTATATCTGGAAGCGGAGGAGACGCAGACTGTGGAGACCATGATTAAATGTATTGTCATCTCCAGCGCCAATGACGCCAGCGTGGCCATGGCGGAGTATATTGCCGGTTCCGAGGATGCATTTGTGGAAAAAATGAATGCCCGCGCCGCTGAACTTGGCATGGAACACACGCATTTTGTCAACGCGTGCGGGCTGGATGCAGACGGACACTATTCCTGCGCGCTGGACATCGCCCTGATGTCACGAGAACTGACCGTGAATCACCCGGAAATATTTGATTACACTTCCATATGGATGGAAGATATCACACACCACACCGCGAAAGGCGACAGCGTTTTTACCCTGAGCAGCACCAACAAGCTGTTGAAACAGTATGAGTACGCCACCGGACTGAAAACCGGCTCCACCAGCCAGGCAAAATTCTGTCTCGCAGCTACAGCGACAAAGGACGATGTCAATCTGATCGCAGCCATCATGGCGGCGGACGACAGTGCTTCCCGGATTTCCGACGCCGTCAGCCTTTTTGAATGGGGATTTGCCAACTGCACCGTTTTTTCCGATGACAACACAGATATCCTTGCGGATATTCCAGTCACAGGCGGCGTCTCTGACACGGTCGCCGTCCGCTACAGCGATACTTTCCGCTATCTGGATACCACCGGATCTGCAGATTCCCTGAAAAAAAACACTTTCTCTTCCGAAATCGCTGCAAGCGCCTGTCGCGGAGGGTGATATCGTAGGCACAGCCACCTATACGCTGGGCGAGACAGAGGTTGGGACGGTGGAGATTGAAGCGGCAGAATCTGTTGCCGAAATGAAATTCAGGGATGCAATGGAGCAGGTGTTTGAGCACCTGCTCCTGGGGTCTTGCTCCTGTGCTCCTGGGGTCTGACCCCGGAAACTACAGTTTATAAAAACCTTTCAATAATTTAATTTCTTTTATAAAAACTTCCCGGGGTCTGACCCCGTGCGCTTTCGATATCTTCATACGTTCACAGCAGCGCATCCGCCCGCACCATCCCCCAGCTCTTTCCTTTGTCCTCCCCAACCGGTTTCGCCGCGTAAAACAACCTCATTTTCACTTCGTTAGGTGTCAGAGACGGATAAGCGGACAAAAGCAGGGCAATCAGCCCGGAGAGCACCGGGGCAGCCATGGAAGTACCGCTTTTTCTCGTATAACCGCCTTTTCGGTTGGAACAGCTTAAGATATTGGTCCCGGGCATCAGGATCTCCGGCTTGACCACACAGTCCGCAGTCGGTCCCCGCCCAGAGTAACCCTTTCCGCCGGGAGAGTTCCGCTGATCATCAATACAGCCGACCGTGATAATCCTGCGCGAGACGCCCGGGCTGGTGATCGTATTCTCTTCCGGTCCGTTGTTCCCGGCCGCCGCAACGACAACGATCCCGCTGTCCCAGGCCTGTTCCACCGATTCCAGAAGCCGCTCCTGCATCCTTGGTCTGACATCGTCCGTCATTCCGACCGAAATATTAATGACTCGAACCAAACCGCTGTGATAACGGTTCTGTTCCATCAGTTTCTCCACCGCGAGACAGGCATGTTCGATTTTTCCGTTCCCGTTTCGATCCAGGATTTTGCATCCCAAAATATTGCAGTCAGGAGCCACTCCGTGGAGAGCAGTCCCATTTTTGGCTCCTATAATGCCTCCGATGTGGGTGCCGTGCCCATTATCGTCATAAGGTTCCGACCGCTCATTCACGTAATCTCTGAAATACGATACCCTGTCTTTCAGATCCGGATGCAGTGCAATTCCGGTATCCAGAATCGCCACGCCGACGCCCCGGCCGGTAATACCGCGTTCGTAGGCGTAAGCTGCATTTATTTCTTTTAAAATTCGTTCCATGTTTCACCTTTTCCATCATAGATATCAGGAAACGAAAAAACATGCTCTTCGCTTCACTGGAAAAATAACCGAATTATCTGAAATTCACTATACTGATATCATATGTTTTTTAAGAAAAAGGGGTTCCGGGTATAAAAATTTAAGATATAATGAGCGCAAGCAATGAGCCGTGCGAAAATAACGGAAGAAAAAACGACTGCTGGCAGGCGGTTTTTTCAGACGTTGTTTTCATAGGGCGAAGCCCGGACAACGAGGAAATCAGAGATTTCCGAGTGGGCACGGCGGAGTTTATGATATAATACGAATATAAAACGGTGATCGGAATATTCCTTATCCAACCACCGTGCTTTCATACTTATTAAGCCCACTGCATCTCATACAATTTACGATATGCACCGCCCTTTTCCATCAGCTCCTCATGCGTCCCGCTCTCCTCAATCCCATGATCCGTGAGCACAAGAATCCGCTGGGCATTCCGTATCGTGGAAAGCCGATGGGCAATCACAAACGTGGTGCGGTCTTTCGCCAGCTTTTCCAGAGAATCCTGCACCACTTTCTCACTCTCATTATCAAGTGCAGAAGTCGCCTCATCAAAAATCAGGATCGGAGGATTTTTCAGAAAAACCCGCGCGATGGAAATTCTCTGCTTCTGCCCTCCGGATAACTTCACGCCGCGCTGGCCGATGTCCGTGTCATATCCATCCGGGAAACCCATGATGAATTCGTGCGCGTTGGCATTTTTTGCCGCCTCAATGATCTCCTCCCGGGAAGCGCCCGGACGGCCGTAGCCGATATTCTCCGCGATGGTTCCGGCAAAAAGGTAGACATCCTGCTGCACAATACCGATATGATTTCTCAGATCCTTCTGCTTCAATGTGCGGACATCCCGCCCATTCACCAGCACACTGCCGCCTGCCACATCATAAAAACGGGGAATCAGGCTGCAGAGCGTGCTCTTTCCCACGCCGGAGCTGCCGACGAGAGCCACATACTCCCCGGCGTGTACCGAAAGATTTACATGATTTAAAACCATCTGATCGCTCTCGGCATAATGAAACGTCACATCGTCAAACTCAATATCGCCTTTCACATCCGTGAGCGGCTCGGCGTCTTTCCCATCCTGAATATCCGGCTCGATAGCCAGCATTTCGGCAAAACGGACAAAACCGGAATATCCTCGCTGGAACTGTTCCGTAAATGTGATCAGTGTCCGGATCGGATCGGTAAATACATTGATATAGAGAAGGAATGTCGCCATATCGGTAATATTACCGGTACCGCGTGTGATCATGACGCCGCCCGCCATAATGACAAGCACATTGATGGACATCGTAAATGCCGTCAGCCCGGAATTATAGCCTCCCATATAGCGGTACGTATTTTTCTTGGCGTTCAGAAACCCCTCATTTCCGACACGGAATTTCTCATTCTCAATCTCCTCATTGGCAAAAGATTTCACCACGCGGATACCGGACAGATTATCCTCAATCTGGCTGTTGATATCCGCGATCTTCGCCCGCTCTCTGCGAAACGTGCGCTGCATTTTCGTATTGAAAACATAGGCGAAAACAAGCATAAACGGAAGCAGGGAAAATGCCGCCAGCGTAAGCTTCGGACTGATCAAAAGCATGATCACCAGAGCGCCGATGATCTTGCTTAAGGAAATCACAATATTCTCCGGCCCGTGATGGAGCAGCTCTGTGATCTCAAACAGATCCGAGGTGATGCGGGACATCAGCTGCCCCACCTTCTGATCATCATAAAAGGTAAACGAGAGCTTCTGATAATGATTAAAAATCTCCGCCCGCATATCATATTCCATCTTCGCGCCCATCACATGGCCGTAATTGGAAATGAAATAATTGCAGTACATCTGCCCCAGAATCAGGGCAAACAGAATGATACCCAGGCACAGGATCGTCCGCGCCGCGGTCTCACTCTCCCAGTACACGACCTGTGCCGTGATGTAACGCACCACCAGCGGCACGATCAGGGACACCGCCGCTTCGCCAAACGCAAAACACATGTCCGCAAAAAAATGCCCTTATAGGGTTTGTAATAGGAAAGCATCTTCTTTAAATTGTTTTTCATAAGGACTCCCATTCCTTTTCTGCCGATTTCCTGAACGATATGTACGATTCGAGATATCTCAATGAGTCAATTTACGTCATCAGACGCACTTCACAGCAAGTGCGAAGTACTGACCTGAATAGTTACCACTATACTACAATCAACAGGGAAAAATCAAGTATGCATAATAAATCAGCCGGAGTCCGGCGTTTAAGTGGAAAGTCATCCGGGGTAGCCGTAAAAACGTTGAGAAAATATAAAAGTCGCTCCAATGCCCATATTCAGAGCCTGAAACGACTTTTTGCGAAAATAAATATAAGGTATTCTATAAAGAGTGTCGCTCTGCGACAGGTCTGCCCTGTGGGCACCTCGCGCGCAAACTACTGTAAATCACTCCTTCTCCAGAAATGTATACACAACCGCCGCCAGTGCGCCGCCGACAAGCGGACCGACAATAAAAATCCACAGCTGCGCCAGTGCATCGCCGCCTGCGAAGATTGCGGGCATCAGGCTTCTCGCCGGGTTGACAGAAGTACCGGTCAGGGCAATGCCGAGGATATGTACCAGGGTCAGGGTCAGGCCGATGACAAGTCCGGAGACCGCCGAATTCTCTACCTTGCTCGTCACGCCGATGATCGCGATGACAAAGACAAACGTGAGAATGATCTCAACCAGCAATGCACCGCCAACCGTGCCGTTCTCCCAGCCTGCCTGAATCTGGTTCGCGCCGAAACCGCAGTCCCAGCCGAAAACCACGCCGAGCGCCACACAGCCGAGCGCCGCACCGATGATCTGGGAAATCACATAACCGACAAATTCCACTGCTGACAGCTGCTTACGGATCAGCATCGCAATCGATACCGCTGGGTTGATATGGCAGCCTGAGATATTGCCGATACTGTAGGCCATAGCGACGATGACCAGGCCGAAAGCCAGAGCCGTCAGAATATAGCCGCCGCCGTTCGCGCTGTCACAGCCGACTGCTACCGCCGTGCCGCAGCCAAAAGTGACGAGGACAAAGGTGCCGATGATCTCGGCAATGTACTTTTTCATGTTTTCCATACGTAACACCTCCTGTTTCGTGATGGCGCTCTCTGCAGCTTTTAAACTGCTTTCGAGAGCAGATTGTGAATCTATTATCAAAGTAAAGTGTATCATATAATAAATAGAATAACAACCGTGTATTTCAATTTAATTTGCGACATTTCGACACAGATTGCTGCTATCCTTCGCAATTTATCAAACCATATTCTCTGAAATGTGCTATACTAAAATTAAGGAGGGAAAAACTATGACACCCAAAGAACAGTACTACGAAAACATCGCCGGCACCATTATAAAAAACCTTGAAAAAAGAAGAATGAACGGATACTACTGCCCCACCGCAAAAGAGGCAGCCGATCTGGCTATGTCACTCATTCAACCGGGTGCGACCGTCGGAACCGGCGGCTCCATGACATTGGAAGAATGCGGCATCATGTCGCAGCTTCGCAGCAGGGAAGACATCACTTTTCTGGACAGGGCAGCGGGGCAAACGCCGGAGGAGGTCACCAATATCCTGCATCGAATGCTGCTTAGTGACTCTTTCCTGATGAGCACAAACGCCATCACGATAGACGGCGAACTGGTCAATATCGACGGCAGCGGCAACCGTGTCGCCGCTCTGATCTACGGACCGAAAGATGTCATCATCGTGGCCGGCAGGAACAAAGTCTGTCCGGATCTGCACTCCGCGTACCGCAGAGTGAAAGACATCGCCTCACCGCCGAACTGTTTGCGCTTAAACAAAAACACTCCCTGCGCGAAAACCGGCCGGTGCGGTGACTGCCTCGGCGACGACAGCATCTGCAGCCAGACGGTCGTGACACGGCGAAGCGGCATTGTTGGTCGAATCAAAGTAATCCTGGTCGGGGAAGAGCTGGGGTACTAAGGAGCTGTCACAAAACAAGCAAAAGATGAGACAGCCTTTTTCGTGCAATCACGACAGGACTGTCCCATCTTTTATTTCACTGTAAAACCTAACCTGTTTACAGCACCTTCCCCAGGAAATCGATTGTACGCGGTTCTTTCGGATTCGACAGCACTTCGCGGGGATTGCCCTCTTCAACGACATAACCGCCGTCCATAAACAGCAGACGGTCTCCAACCTCGCGGGCGAATCCCATCTCATGTGTAACCACGACCATGGTCATACCCTTTTTCGCCAGATCTTTCATAACAGCGAGTACCTCGCCGACCATCTCCGGATCCAGCGCACTGGTAGGCTCATCAAAAAGCATGATATCCGGACTCATGGCCAGCGCACGGGCAATCGCGACACGCTGCTTCTGTCCGCCGGAAAGCTGCGCCGGATATACATCCTTCTTTTCTGCCAGACCGACCGTTTCCAGAAGCTCCATGCCTTTCTTTGTCGCTTCCTCCTCTGTCATAATTTTCAGGGTTACGGGCGCCAGCGTAATATTCTGGATCACCGTCTTATGCGGGAAAAGATTGAAATGCTGGAACACCATGCCGATATTCTGGCGGACTTTATTGATATCCGTCTTCTTATCCGTGATATCAACACCGTCCACGATCACCTGTCCGCCGGTGATATCCTCGAGACGGTTTAAGCAGCGCAGAAATGTGGACTTTCCGGAACCGGACGGTCCGATAACCACGACCACCTCGCCATCCGCAATCTCCGTACTGATATCCTTCAAAACTTCCAGATCGCCGAAGGACTTCTTTAAATTTTTTACAATAATCTTACTTGCCATATTTTGTCCTCCTCTCGATATACTTCGCGATTCTGGAGAGAATCGTCACGATCACCCAATACCAGACTCCGCAGATAAAGTACATGGTAAAGGTCTCCATGTTGTTTGCTACAATAATCTTCGTATTCTGTGTCAACTCCCGCAGTGCGATAACCGACAGCAGAGAGGTATCTTTCAGTGTTACAATAAACTGGTTAATAATGGTCGGAAGCATGATGCGCAGTGCCTGCGGCAGGATAACTTTCATCATCGTCTGTGCATAGTTCAGTCCGAGACAGTTTGCCGCCTCCACCTGCCCTTTATCCACGGCCTCAATACCGCCGCGGATCAGCTCCGCCATATAGGCGCCGCAGTTTACACTCATAATCACGACACAGGCCACGGTGAGCTGCCATTTGAAATCCAGCAATGCCGGAATGCCCAGATAGATAAACAGAATCTGTACCATCAACGGCGTGCCGCGGATAATGCTGATATATACATTTGCAATCACTTCCAGAGGTTTTTTCCCGGAAAGCTTAAAGATCGCAAAAACAATGCCGACCACAGTACCGATCAACAATGACAGCCCGGTAATCTTCAGCGTCACGCCAAAAGCACTGAGATAAGTCGGAAAATACTTAATAAATAACTCTACGATTTTCAAATAATCCCCCCGTTTCTTTCGGATCTCTGTTCATTGCCACAAGTGGCAGAACCCGTCTGAGCCCTGCCACTTTGCAAGAAATTTTCGTATTACTCAAAATAATGTGCGAGAATCTCATCGTATGTACCGTCTTCGATCAAACGCTCCAGACCCTCATTGAAAGCTGCTACCAGCTCCGGATAATTGCCGGAGAGAACCGCCATACCGGTCGGATAACTGTACTCAGAAGTATTGATTACCTTGCAGTCAACGTTGCCGCGTGCAATCTCATACTGTACAATCGGGTAGTCCTCAAAGCATGCCACAGCCTGTCCGGAAGCCACATACTGATACATTACGGAAGATTCTTCCACATAAAGCAGCTCAAGATCATACTCCTCAGCCAGTTCTTCCGCGTACTGGGAACCGGTTGTACCGGTCTTCGCAACAACCGTAGCGCCGGTCAGGTCATCCAAAGATTCAAGCTCGGAATCAGAAGCGACAGCTACCGCAATCGCGCAATCATAATAAGAATCAG
>Ga0192240_10388_pt1 | contig 18765 bp, 12 predicted proteins | sample Koala_Koa27_H3_FD_131237 | JGI IMG/M metagenome (GOLD analysis project Ga0192240, IMG submission 131237) | Enriched cells from koala feces incubated with labeled cellulose particles, San Francisco Zoo, California, United States - Koala_Koa2-7_H3 ...
ATGTAAATGTTTTGGCGTTAGGTAGTAATACTTGGGTGTTTGCTGAAGATGCCGTAGCTAAAATATTGGAAAAGCTTAATAAATTGCCATTGCGCCTATCAGATGTTTTTGAGAAAATCTATCAAGGAATAGCAACAAGTAAAGATGACGTTTATTTTCTTTATAATTGTGAAGTATTGAATAACACTGTCAAAGGATTTTCAAAGCAAGTAAATAGAATAGTTGAAATAGAGCAAGGATTAGTAAAACCTTTACTCAAAGGTGAAGATGTTCATCGTTTTAAACAATTGCCACGAGAACGTTTTGTTATATTCCCATATAAAATAGAAAACGAAAAAGCAATATTATATTCAGAATGTGAGTTACAAAGCTTATTCCCAAAAGGTTATGCTTATCTTAAAGAATGTGAGCCAATATTGCGTGGACGAGAAAAAGGGAGATTTGATATAGACGAAACCTGGTTCCAATTTGGTAGACAACAAGGAATAGTATATGGTACAATACCCAAGCTCCTTTCACCTGAAATATCAATGGGAGGCAATTTTGTGTATGATATAAATGGTGAATTTTATCATACGACCAAAGTTTACGGTTATATTAAGAAGCATGATATTCCTTACTCATATTATTTCTTATTAGCACTTATGAATTCGACTTTATTTTGGTTTTTCTTAAAGCATACAGGCTCTGTTTTGAGAGGAGGGTATTATACATTTAAAACTAATTATATTATGCCTTTTCCCATTCCTAAATTTCAAGACATACCCCAAGATAGAATCGTAGAAATTGAAAATTTATCTAAGAAGATTATAGAACTTTCAAAAGAAAATAATGTAAAATCAACAAAAATGAGGCTGTCTCAAAATAAACTTGAGATAGCCTTTTTTGTGTCTGCAAAAAAATCGGGCAAGTCCTAACTTCGCTCAGCCAGAACTTGCCCGTCTCCCTAATTTTTAGTATCTTAGGGAATCAAGCTAAGATATTCCAAAGATAATGTTTAAAAGTTACACATCCAACGATAATCTGCTTTTACCTCCGTGTTTAGGCGATTTTATTCCCCAGAACGATCCGGTGCGGGTCGTTCACCGTATCATTGAACAGATAAACCTTGAAGAACTTTACCGTAAGTATTCCCCTAAAGGCTGTCCTGCGTACCACCCACGTATGATGCTCCAGATTCTTGTCTATGCCTATTTGCGTAACACCTATTCCAGCCGTCGCATAGAAGAGTTCTGCCGCAATGATATCCGCTTCATGTGGCTTACCGGCAATGTGACTCCAGACCATAACACCATCAACCGTTTCCGCAGCAGCCGGCTGAAAGATGTACTGAAGACAGTTTTTGCCACCATTGTAAAGTTCCTCGTGGCGGAGGGTTTCGTAAGTTTGGATGTGGCCTGTACCGACGGGACTAAGATGGAGGCTAATGCCAACCGTTATACATTCGTCTGGGGCAGGTCTATACATACCCGCATATCCAGAATCGCGGAACAGCTTGAGGAGATATGGCAGTATGCCGAGTCCGTCACCAAACAGGAACTGCGTGATTCCGCTCCCCTCACATATCAGGATATCACCCCGGAAAAAGTTGAAAAGGCACTCGGGCAGATAGATGACGCCCTGAAGGGAGTGGACGCTGACAAGAAGGTGAAAGCGAAGGTGAGGCGTGTAAGGAAGGCATGGTTCGGACAGCTCAGGAAATATGAATCACAGGGAAAGATTCTTGACGGACGTAACAGCTACTCCAAGACAGACAATGACGCCACTTTCATGCGCATGAAAGAGGACCATATGAGGAACGGGCAGCTCAACCCCGGATATAATACCCAGATCAGTACCAACAGGCAGTTCATTCTGAACTATACCATCCACCAGTGTGCGAGTGATACCTCCACCTATCCCCTGCACATGGATGATTTCCATTCCCTTTACGGCAGATACCCTGACATATCTGTCTGTGATGCCGGATACGGAAGTGAAGAGAACTACCTGTATGCTTCCGGACATGGCATTGAAACCTTCATAAAATACAACTATTTTCACAAGGAACAGAAAAGGAGCTTCAGAAACAATCCGTTCCTGTCCACCAACTTTTATTATAATGAAGCAACCGACGGCATGTATTGTCCTATGGGACAGAGAATGGAAAGACTCTCCGATACAAGTCGGGTAACGGATAACGGTTTTGTGCAGACCATATCAAGATACAGGGCACGTAACTGTAAGGGCTGCCCGTTAAGATGCCGGTGTCACAGAAGCCGGTGGGAAAGGATTGTACAGGTAAACCACCGTCTGAGGAAAATCAAGGAAAGGGAACGTGAAAAGCTGCTCTCTGATGAAGGTCTGAGATATCGCAGTCAGCGGCCACAGGATGTGGAAGCCGTATTTGGAAACCTCAAGAACAACAAGCACTTCAAGAGGTTCCATCTTCGTGGACTGAAGAAGGTTGAAATTGAATTTGGCCTGCTGGCTATAGCGCATAATCTTGCAAAAATTACCTCTTAGGATGCTTATGGCAACGAAAAAAGCAGTTTGAAAAGGATGAAATCTTTAAAAGTAAGCTTGAAACTCCTCTTTTGAGAAAAATCCAAATGACTTCAATCTGATATGAAACAGCAGAGGCCATCTCATGTTTATTTTGAGACAGCCTCATTTTATATCCATTCGGGAAAATTCCAGCCGGAATCTTTATTTCTCCAATAAATCTTTTAAGAAAGCATTCAATTCTTCATCCAGCCCCTTTAATAATTCATCACTTACAAGCAGGGTATCATCGTCCATCAGCAGCAGTTCGGCTACGGTTTCTTTTTCATCATCAACCAAAACAAAAGAATAAGGTTTCAATATAGTTAGTTTGTCAAGGTCTCCTGCACTTTTCATGTCATTGAGCATAGTAGATAATATACGTTCTACTGCTTCGTAAAAATCATCTCCCTCATAAACAGGCCATTCTTCAATGGTGGCGTTGCTCAGCTCTTCGTCTTCGTCATTGAAGATAATCAGTTCGCCCGAACTTTGGTTAGCTTGTATGTGAATGTCTGTAACAATGGACTGTTCGCCGTTGCACGAGTATTTGCCGGTTGCCTTTCTGATGGCTTTTTCAATGAGTGATAAAGATACTTGGCTAAGTTTCATAATGCTTTCCTTGATTATAACAGTTCAAAGGTATGGAAAAATATTCATAAAGAGCCGTTACCGTGTGAAAAAAATAAAAAGGCTTGTTGCAATTCTATTCTTCCCTGAACCGTTCCATTTGTGCGTTCAGGCGAGTAATGCCTTCTTTTCGTTCCTGCAGTTCGTTTACGTAGATGGAAGTCATCAGGAAGTTGGGCATACGCGTACTGTTTATTTCCGTCTGTTCGTCTATTTTATCTACCTTGCGTGCAATCTGTTGTGCTTTAAGTGCCCATTCCAATGCTTGAGTAATATCGTCTTTCATTTCATAACCCAATGCTATGTTGTAGGCAGCATACATTTGCTGCTTGCCTTTTTTCTTGTCATACTGTAGCTTCCATAGTACAATGGCTTTGTCCCAGTTGTGTTCCCTGGCATAGATGGCTGCATCTCGCATATTGACGGAGCCTCCACTGAAAAAGTAGCGGTTGACCGTCTTCCAATAAGGGAGCAGGTGCTTTACCGGAACAGTACCGGCAAACTCAGAGGCTTGTCTTATCATTTCTTTCTCATCGACAAGGTGTGCTTGCAGGGCGCTCTCTGTTGCTGCGGTTTCTTCCCAGAAAATGCTGTCGTTGCCATTAATGGTAGCCATCGGCCCTTTGCGGTTAGGCAGATAGATTCTGACTGTTGGGAAAACTTTAACATCTACTGTTCCGTAAAAGAAACCCCAGTCTGAAAGGTAACTGATTTTTCGGGTGCTGTTCAACTGGATGTTTTCCAACGCAATTAAAAAGTCGACATCCAGTTTGTTGACAAGTTGGTTGACTTCACGGGCTGACAATGTATGTTCGGAGTTCTCATCTGGGGTAGTACATAAGGAAGAATCGCAAATCACGACTTCTTCAAAGTAGTTACCTTCGGCCAGTGCATCGGCCAGGGCTTCCGTAGCCAAAGTGGCATCACCATTGTGCAGGCGGGTGAGGGGATGGGTGGAATCTTCATTGGTAGCCTTTGCCGTTTCGTGCTGTTCAGGTAGGTCTGCCGCATTGTTGACTACTGCTACCCGTTTCAGACTAGCTGGAAAACTGACATCGGCCGGTAACATATAGTCGATTGACAATTGTTCTATACTTTGGCAGCTGCCTATCAGGAATATACCTGCCAACAGCAAAATATAGTGAATTTTGCGCATAACAATAATATGTAAGTTATTTCATGAGTGTAGTAGGAAAAGTCAGCTTTTCCACAGGCAAAAATACGTTTTTGCCGGCATATACAAAAGCCCCGAACCGTTTTTTAACCGTCCGGGGCTTTCGGGTTGTCTATAGGGAAATCCCATGTTTACATAAATGCGTTGCAGTTCGCTTAAGCGTTTTTCCCGTGGCAGTTTTTGAATTTTTTACCACTTCCGCAAGGACAAGGATCATTGCGTCCTACGGTCTTTTCTACACGTATCGGTTCACGTTTGGGTTGTTCGCGCGTATCTTGTCGGGCTGCAGCCTGTTGGTGCGGGTCGTTCAAATCTACTTTTTGTTCGCGGTACTTGCTCATGTCTTGGCGCTGTTCGGGTGCAGCCTGTCTTACTTCCACTCTGCGCTGTTCTGCTGTTTGTGTGTTCTCGGCAGGTGCCTCCTGTACTGGAATCTGGCCGCGCATGAGTATAGAGATGGTCTGGTTGTTGATTCGGTCTACCATTGCGTCAAACAGGTTGACCGACTCCAGTTTGTAGATGAGCAAGGGATCTTTCTGTTCATAGCTTGCATTTTGTACGGAATGTTTCAAGTCATCCAGCTCACGTAAGTTCTCTTTCCAAGCCTCGTCGATAACATGCAGTAAGATTGATTTCTCAAATGCTTTCACCACTTCCTTGCATTCGCTTTCGTAGGCAGCCTTCAAGTTGCAGGATATGTTGTAAAGCCGTTTGCCGTCGGTGATGGGAATCAGAATATTCTCATACATGTGTCCTTGTGCCTCATATACCTGCTTGATAACTGGATAGGCAATTTGTGCCATACGTTCGGTTTTACGCTTGAACAGCTCCATTGCAGCATCGAAAGCTCTTTCGGCTAGGTCGTTTTTCTTTTCATTCTTGAACTCTTCTTCGGTGAAAGGCACTTCCATGGCTAGCGTTTGGAGGGCGTTCATTTTGCAGCTTTCATAATCGGCGGCATCTACTGCATTGGCACAGCGATCCCATATCATGTTTACAATGTCCATGCCGATGCGTTCGCCCATAAGTGCATGCCGACGCTTGGTATAGACTACTGTACGCTGCTTGTTCATCACGTCATCGTATTCCAGCAGGCGTTTGCGGATTCCGAAGTTGTTTTCTTCCACTTTCTTTTGGGCGCGTTCAATGGATTTGGAAATCATACTGTGTTCAATCATTTCGCCTTCCTTGAATCCGAGCTTGTCCATTACACTGGCAATTCTGTCGGAAGAGAACAGACGCATCAAGTCGTCTTCCAGCGAAACGAAAAAGACTGACGAACCCGGGTCACCCTGACGTCCGGCACGACCACGCAACTGCCTATCTACACGGCGTGATTCATGACGTTCGGTACCGATGATTGCCAAACCTCCGGCAGCCTTAACCTCCGGACTCAATTTGATATCCGTACCACGGCCGGCCATGTTGGTGGCAATGGTTACGGTGCTGCTCTGTCCGGCCAGTGCTACAATGTCCGCTTCTTTCTGGTGTAATTTGGCGTTCAGTACATTATGTGGAATCTTGCGCATGTTAAGCATCTTGCTTAACATCTCGGAAATTTCAACCGAAGTAGTACCTACCAATACCGGTCGTCCGGCAGCTACCATTTTTTCAATTTCTTCGATAACGGCTTTATATTTCTCGCGTTTGGTCTTGTACACGCGGTCGTTCATGTCGTTTCTTGCAATCGGGCGGTTGGTCGGGATTACGACGACATCGAGTTTATAGATGTCCCAGAATTCTCCCGCTTCTGTCTCGGCCGTACCCGTCATACCTGCTAGCTTGTGGTACATACGGAAGTAATTCTGCAATGTAATGGTGGCAAATGTTTGTGTGGCAGCCTCTACCTTGACGCCTTCCTTGGCTTCGATGGCTTGGTGCAGACCGTCCGAATAGCGGCGGCCTTCCATGATACGTCCTGTTTGCTCGTCCACAATCTTTACCTGTCCATCTATCACCACATATTCATCGTCTTTTTCAAACATGGTATAAGCCTTCAGCAGCTGGTTGATGGTATGTACACGTTCCGACTTGATAGCATAGTTAGTCATCAGTGTATCCTTCTTTTCCAGTCTCTGTTCGTCTGTTAGTCCTTTTTCGTTTTCCAATTCAGATAACTGGGCCGTAATATCGGGAAGTACAAAGAATGTCGGGTCGGAAGAGTTTCCGCTGATGAGGTCTACACCCTTATCGGTCAGGTCTACACTGTTCAGCTTTTCATCGATGACAAAATACAAGGGGTCGGTAACTTCGTGCATGCGCTTGTTGTTCTGCTCCATGTAAATTTCTTCGGTTTTGAGCATACCGGCCTTGATGCCTTGTTCGCTGAGGAATTTGATCAGCGGTTTGTTTTTAGGCAAACACTTGTGGCTACGGTACAAGGCGAGGAAGCCATCTTCCTGGTCTTTTTTATCCTCCGATGCAATCAGGCGCTTGGCATCGGCCAAATATTGGGTGGCCAGTTTTTTCTGTGCCTCTACCAGTCGTTCAACCAGCGGGCGCAGTTGCTCAAACAGCTGAACATCGCCTTTGGGCACAGGGCCCGAAATGATAAGCGGCGTACGTGCGTCATCAATCAGTACGGAGTCCACTTCATCCACGATGGCATAATTATGCTGGCGTTGTACCAGGTCTTTGGGGCTTATGGCCATGTTGTCGCGCAAGTAGTCGAAACCGAATTCGTTGTTTGTGCCAAACGTGATGTCTGCCATATAGGCACGGCGGCGGGCATCCGAGTTGGGCTGGTGCTTGTCAATGCAGTCCACGCTTAAACCGTGGAACATATAAAGTGGGCCCATCCATTCGGAGTCACGTTTCGACAGATAGTCGTTGACTGTTACCACATGTACGCCGTTACCTGTCAATGCGTTGAGGAAGACGGGGAGAGTTGCTACCAGGGTTTTACCTTCACCTGTTGCCATTTCGGCAATTTTACCTTTGTGCAACACTACGCCACCAAACAGCTGTACATCGTAATGCACCATGTTCCACGTAATTTCATTACCGCCGGCTTTCCAGTGGTTCTGATAGATGGCTTTGTCGCCTTCTATGCGTACGAAATCTTTGGTCGCAGCCAGTTCGCGGTCAAAATCGTTGGCGGTTACAATGATTTCCTCGTTTTCAGAGAATCGTTTGGCTGTCTCCTTTACTATGGCAAAAGCGGTAGGCAGCACTTCGTCCAATGCTTTTTCGTAAATATCCAAAATGTCTTTCTCGATTTTGTCTATTTGGTTGAAAAGTGCTTCACGATCTTCCAACTCCGTATTTTCCACTTTGGCTTTTAGTTCGTCTACCTTTGCACGCTGTTCGGCAGCCGAGTTGCGGATATAAGTCTTCAACTCATCGGTTTTGGCGCGTAGTGCATCGTTGTCTAACTTGGCTACTTCGGGGTAAGCAGCCTTGACTTTGTTCACCCATGGCTGGATTTCCTTCATGTCTCTTGTGGACTTGTTGCCAAAAAGTGAGCTTAAAAATTCATTGAATCCCATTCTATATTTTGTTTTATTATTATTGCGATAGTTGAAATTTGTGCACAAAAATACAGATTTCACCACATACTACACAGTTTTGTGCAGATTATTTTACTGTATGTTAGTTCAGTGGCTTAGCTGTGCATGCATTTGGGGAGCGGATGCGCATGATGCCCGCCAGGGTGGGGGCTATGCGTTCGGCACTGACGGGAATACGTATAGTTTCGGCCTTGATGCCTTGTCCCAAAAGAATTAGTGGGGCGGGAGCTTCGGCATGGCGTACGGTATAGTTTTTAGCTCCGTTTTCTTGTATAACAGTCCAACCTGGTAGGACATCTATCAATAAATCGCCTGAAAGTTTGCGATGGAATGCATTGCGCATGCGTTCTACCTGCGGAGACCACGGGCCCAATAACAGGCGATGTGCGGAATATACCTCATTCACTCCACTGAACTGGATGAGGAATTCGGCGGCTTTTTCTTGTATGTCGACCAAATTCAGCTGCTTGTCTTCTATCAGTTTATGGTTCAGGTAAATCTGCAAGTCATAGTAGGCTTCTACATACTGTCCTTCCCCGTAGGTGGCCATTAGATACATGTTGAGCAACGTAGCACAACGGTTGAGGTGGAATTCCCCACCCGGCACCCGGTATATATCCAAGTCGCCTTCTTCGTCCGCTGTATATCCGGTCGATGCCAGGCAGAACAATACATTCTGCAAGCCTATCTTGCGTTCCAGCAGGTTGAGCAGGGAGGCTATGCAGCGATCCAGTCTGACGTACGTGTCTTGTATTTCCAGCGAATTATTTTGCGTGTTGGGGCGGTCATACCGGCCTGCATAATAAGTCAATGCCAGCATGTCGGTCGTTTCATCCTGGCCCAATGTGCTTTTGCTAAGCAGTTCTTCGACTAACAGGTTGACTTCTTCATTGACGAAGGGACTGGTCATCAGTCGACGATATTTGTTGAGACGGTCGTTGTCAGGCTTATATTTGAAGGCTTCCGTGGTTGCGCCAGGCAGCAAGGTATATCTAGCTGTGGGCAATATGGGAGACCATGTCATGTCTTTAATTCGGAAGTCGGGTGACTTGCTGTCGTTGTATTGGCTCAGCCACCAGGGAAAATCGTTATAGTAAGTAGTGCTGCACCATTTGCCTGTATTTTCGTTTAACCAGAATGCACCGTTACCTGCATGTCCGGCGCTGAAAATAGCTGCATCGCTAAAGGGGGCAATGGCATAAATCAGAGCTTTATTTTGGGTCGCTATTTTCAGTTCGTCGGCAAGGGTGGAAGTAAGTAACCGTGAAGGGGAAGTGCTTTCCGTTGTATAGTTTCCCATAAAATGGGAGTCGTCCACACAATTTACGGGACGCAGCGTATGGGCATCCATCCAGTTTTCGGCTATGATGCCGTTTACTGAAGGTGTACTGCCCGTATAGAGTGCTGCAATGGCTGAAGCCCGGTCGGCACCGTCAAACGATAACTCCATTTGCCTGAATACCCGCCCCTCGCGTAACAAACGCTTGAAACCCTGTTCGCTATAGAGGGGTACAAAGGCTTCCAGATAATCCGTGCGGAGCTGGTCTACCGTCAGTGTTACTACCAGTTTGGGCAAGGCAGGTTGCGTTTGTGCTTGTAGGCCGCTGAAGGTCAGTGCTAAAATGGAAGTAATCAGTCCTTTTTTCATCGGGTTGTCTTATAAATAGTGAGGTTGCTCACCGAGCGTACTAACAAACAAAGTGCCAAAGGTAATACTGTAAAGTCAAATCTTTGCGGAATAACTGCCCAAAGCAATATAAAAAAAGTTAAAACTACTAGGTTGGCCATCATGTACCTGCTTAAGCGGCCTTTTCGTACCTTTTTCAGCATGCAGGGAAGACATAAAAGGTGTAGCGGATGGAAAACGAACAGCAGGTAATTGGGACTGACAGCCGGGTGTTGTGAAAACAAGGCCAAAAAGGTCAGTATACATCCTGCCACTCCCGCCGCCAAGAAGAGTATAAGGTCTATTCCCCACAGGCTTTTCCGCCGCATGCATCCATATACGGTAACGGTATTTACTAGGATAAGCAAGACCCAGGCCAGCTGCTGGGGGGTGGGGGCAAGTGAGTTATTGTCGTGAGGTGTGTTATGTGTATCCAAAATTTTGGTTTCTTCCAGTATCAGTGGGCGAAGTACACCTTTGTTGTCTTTGATTTGTGCTTGTCCGAAATATTCCCGTAAATAGAACGGTACAAACATCATAGTCCGGCGACTGATGGGCAGATCTGCCTTAGCTCCCATACACAAATCCATTCCCAATCTCGACCACGGATGATCTTTGCTGTATGTACGCAGAATGTCTCGAAAAGCGATACCAGTGTCCGTCGTATGCATGTCGGTTGCGTATTGTATGCTGCCTTCAATAGCTTTTTCTATAAGGTCTCGCGGGCGCGTGGCGCAATTGTCGTAAAAAAAGTTGTAGCGGTATACACGGTTCTGTGGTTTGTAGTTCTCTTTTAATAATGCGGCCAGTTTTTCTTTTTCTTCCGGACACAAGTTCAGTTCTTGTTGCCATACATCCCGACCCGTCTGGAAATATTGGGCGGCAAACGATTGGTAGTCATTGATGCCCAACTGGTAATCGGTTTCGCCCAGGGCGAAGCGTAATACAAAGTTCGGGGTGTCAAAGTCGAATACGCCGTAGTTGAATACCCAATCGATTCCTTGTGTGTAGTTTTCATAACGGATGGCTGTATGACCGAACAGGGAGTAAATTTCTTCACCTGCCGCACATGTCAGTAGGCTGAATCGGATGGAATCGTGTTTCGTTTCCTTATTGTCTGCCGCAAGCCGCGCATTTGTAGGCTGTGCCTTGCCGGCTGCAAGGGAAAGGAAGAATATGATAAAGAAGAAATACCTTAATTTCATATTTGGTGATTTTTCGGTCGCGACAGGTAGTCAGGACATTGTTAAGCGCCTGCAAAAATAGGGATAAAAACTGAAACAGGAAGTATAGAACTTCTTTTTGTTCGGTAGTCGGTTGGAGATTGCGCATTGTGTCTTGCTCCGTATCGGATCAATAATAAATTCATACGGAGCAAGTGTCCCTTGGCTGCTTGTGGATGGAGCAATAGGGCTATGGTTGATAATTCCAAAAGAATGTTGTACTTTTGCAACGCCATTCCCGAGGAAAAGAGAAGATGGCAGAAACTGATGAAGATTTGTAAAATGTGTTAGGAAGTCCTCATGAATCTAGTCATTGATATTGGTAATACTGTAGCCAAACTGGCGGCATTTGACGAGGCAGAATTGCTGGAGGTCGTGTATGATAACCGGACGCTGGAATTGCTGCCGGAGTTTTGCAATAAATATGCATTCGACAAAGCTATTGTGGTAACCGTAATCGATTTGGAGGCGGAAGCGGAAGCTCGGTTGTCATCATTGAATTTTCCGTTGCTCCGACTGGATCATAATACGCCGCTTCCGGTGCGCAACTTGTATGAGACACCTCACACTTTGGGTTACGATCGCATGGCGGCCGTGGTGGCGGCCAACTGTTTTTTCCCGGGTCGCGATGTGTTGGTAATCGATGCTGGAACATGCATAACTTATGAGCTCGTGGATGCCTCAGGCTGCTATCATGGCGGAAACATTTCGCCGGGCTTGCAAATGCGTTTCAAAGCCTTGCATCGGTTTACGGGGCGTTTGCCGATGGTGTCGTCCCAGGGACGCATGGAACTTATAGGGAAAAATACAGAAACGGCTATACGTGCTGGGGTGCTGAAAGGAATGGAATACGAAATCGAAGGATATGTGCGGGCGATGAAAGATAAATATCCCGGGCTTTTGGTTTTTTTAACGGGCGGCGATGATTTTTCTTTTGATACAAATTTAAAAAGTATCATCTTTGCAGACAGATTTTTGGTGTTGAAAGGATTAAACAGAATTTTAGACTATAATAATGACAAAGTATAGACAGACACTTATTGTGTTCTTGCTCATGGCGTTATCGGGTGAGGTAGTTGCCCAGAACAATACAAATTCTCCTTATACAAGATACGGGTATGGTCAGTTGGCCGACCAGGGTTCGAGCAACAGCAAGGCTATGGGAGGTGTTGCTTATGCTTTGCGTGACAAATATCAGATAAACTTTGCGAATCCTGCCTCATATACGGCGGTTGATTCGCTTACGTTTATTTTTGACGGCGGTATTTCTTTGCAGAATACGAACTTAAGCGATGGAATCCTGAAGCAGAATGCTAAGAATTCAAGTTTTGATTACATTACGATGCAGTTCCGCGCAAGCAAGTGGGCGGCTATTAGCTTAGGATTGTTACCTTATTCCAATGTAGGATACAGTATGGGTGAGTATGAAACGATTGAAAATTCTACAGAATCTTATTCTAAAAAATACTCTGGCGAGGGTGGCTTACATCAGCTTTATATAGGTGCAGGTTTTAAAATATTTAAAAATTTTTCTGTTGGTGCAAATATTTCGTATCTTTGGGGAGACGTTACGCGTACTACGTCGGAATCATTTCCAAGCAGTACGACGAATTTTCCATTTACAATACAGACCAATGTCGATATACGGAGCTATAAACTGGATTTTGGCGCACAGTATACGCAGGCGTTTGGCAAGAAACACAGCATGACGCTGGGAGTGGTTTATTCGCCGGGACATAAATTGAATAATTCGGCCTACGAATTGCGGGTGAACGGAAATTCTTCTTCGGCAACTTCTTCGCAAAAGGATATCGTAGCTGATTTTGGTATTCCTACCACGTACGGTGTGGGGCTTGCCTATATGTACAACAACCGGTTGACCGTGGCTGCTGACGGTATGATTCAAGATTGGGACAAAGTGCCATACATGGGAGAGGAAAATGTGTTTTGTAAGCGTGCCAAAGTAGCGCTGGGTGCGGAGTATATTCCAAATCCGATGGGACGCAGCTACCTGGCCAACGTGAAATATCGCATAGGAGCTTATTACTCCAAGCCTTATTATAAGATATTTGGCGAACGTGCAGCAAATGAATATGGCTTGACAGCAGGTTTTGGACTACCTATTCCGCGTACAAGGTCTATGATTAGTTTGTCGGCACAATATGTAAAGACAACGGGAACCAACCCTGCTTTTTTGGATGAAAATACGTTGCGTATCTGTGTGGGAGTCACCTTTAACGAACGCTGGTTCTTTAAACGCAAGGTAGATTGATGGAGACAAAGAAAGCACGAAACAAGAGAAAAAATGAGAGATGAATAGACGTGATATATAACAACTAAAAAATTTAAATACAATGAAAATTAAAACGCTTGTGGCTGTCATGCTCCTTTCGGGTGGAGTAACCGGCGCTTATGCACAGAGTGAGGATTGTAATTCCAACAGTAGTATTTCGCACGAGGCTGTAAGGGCAAAGAATTATAAGGATGCTTATCTTCCTTGTATGGCCGTGCTGAAAGATTGTCCGACTTTGAGATATTATACGTATGGCGATGCGCAGAAGATTCTGACTAATCTGATGAAAGGTATCAAGGACCGTAATTCTGCAGATTATAAAAAATATTTCGATGAATTGATGGGTGTTCATGACCAGAAGATCCAGTATTTGCCCGAATTTGCCAAGAAATACAAAAGCGGTATTCCCAGTCCTGCTGCTGCTTTGGGTACAAAAGCTGTCGATTATCTGCAATATGCACCTTCCGTTGATTTGAATCAGGCTTATGCTTGGTTGAAGGAATCGGTAGAAGGAGCTAAAGGGGAATCGGATGGTGCTGTGCTGCACTATTTTATGGATATCTCTATGCAGAAGGTGAAAGCCGACAATACACATACTGACCAGTTCTTCCAGGACTATATGAATGCGTCCAAATATGCTGATGAGGCTATTGCTGCTGAAGCCAATGAAGCTAAAAAACAGAATTTGCAGGCTATTAAAGATAATTTGGTAGCTATGTTCGTACAAAGTGGTGTGGCCGACTGTGAGTCTTTGCAAAACATCTATGGTCCGCAGGTGGAAGCCAACAAGGCCGATTCGTCTTTCCTGAAGAAAGCCATTACTATTTTGAAGATGATGAAATGTACGGAAAGTGAAGCTTATTTCCGTGCTTCCGAATATATGTATGCTATCGATCCGACTGCTGATGCTGCTGTGGGTGTAGCTGCTATGTATTACAAAAAGGGCGATTATGATACTGCTATGAAGTATTTTGATGAAGGTCTAGAAAAGGAAACTGATAATGGTCGCAAGGCTGAAATCGCTACGGCTACGGCTTCGGCTCTGTTGCAGGCCAAGAAGTATGTGCAGGCTAAGAGCTATTGCTTGAAGGCTATCAGTTTCAGAAGCGACTACGGCGATCCCTATCTGTTGCTGGCTTCTGTTTATGCTTCAAGCCCCAATTGGAGCGATGAACCAGCCTTGAACAAGTGTACTTATTTTGTAGTTTTGGACAAACTGCAGAGAGCAAAGGCGGTAGACCCTTCTGTAACAGAGAAGGCTGATGAACTGATCCGCACATATTCGCGCCACACCCCGCAAACAAAAGATTTGTTTATGTTGGGTTACAAGGCCGGTGATAGAGTGGAAATCGGCGGTTGGATTGGTGAAACGACAACCATCAGATAAAGTACACATGACGTTGCGACCAACTGAGGTTTTTGATTCTGAACATACAAGCATAACCATTGCTTTGGCAATGGTTATGCTTCTTTTGTTTTCGGCTTGTGGGGGCAATAAAAAAGCATTGGGATCTGCCATTACCGAACGCGACTCGTTGCCAGTGATGGATACCCGGGGGGTGGCTACAATGATTTCTGATTCGGGAATCATACGTTACCGGCTGAATGCGGAAGAATGGCAGGTATATGACCGAAAATCGCCTTCGTATTGGGCCTTCGAGAAAGGAGTGTATGTGGAGAAGTTCGATTCTGTGTTTCAGGTTGAGGCCAGTATTGAGGCCGATACGGCTTATTATTACGATAAGCAGAAGTTGTGGAAACTGATGAGCAATGTACATATTCAGAACCAGAGGGGGGAGAAGTTCGATACAGAACTGTTGTATTGGGATCAGAATAAACGGCGGGTGTATTCGGACAAGGCCGTTCGGGTGGAGCAGCCCGACCGGATTATATATGCCGAGGGATTTGAGTCAAACGAACAGATGACCAAGTATACATTTTATAAAATGAACAATACCGTTTTCTATGTGGATGAGGAGAATATCTCTTCTGTCCCAGCTGACAGCTTGCAAAACGATAGTGTCAAGTAAAACAATGCATGGATGCTCTGATATATATTTACTTGTTGATAACAATGGCTTTTTCGGCTTTTTTCTCGGGCATGGAAATAGCTTTTGTTTCGATTGACAAACTGCGTTTTGAAATGGAGCGCAAGCCGGGACCGGTGTCGGGCATTATTTCTTATTTTCTGCATAATCCCAACAACTTTATTTCGACGATGTTGGTGGGAAACAATATCGCGCTTGTAATATACGGTATCCTGATGGCTGAGCTTATTGAAGAAAATCTGTTGTCGGGGTTGGTTTCTAACCATTTTGTGCTGGTTTTGTTGCAGACTGTCATATCCACACTTATTATTTTGGTTACGGGGGAATTTTTGCCGAAGAATCTGTTCAAAATAGATCCTAACCTGATGTTGCGCATTTTTTCCATTCCTCTCTTTGTGTGTTATGTTGTTTTATTTCCGATTTCCAAATTCGCTTCCTGCTTGTCGTATATATTTCTTAGGGTTTTCGGGCTGAAAGTCAATAAGGAAGTGTCTGACAAGGCATTCGGAAAGGTGGATTTGGACTATTTCATACAAACCAGTATCGAAAACGCGGATAAGGAAGAGGAACTGGATACCGAAGTGAAGATTTTTCAGAATGCACTTGACTTTTCAAATGTGAAAATACGCGATTGTATAGTGCCGCGTACAGAGATTGTAGCGGTTGATGTAACGGCCTCACTTGAAGAGTTGAGAAATTTGTTTGTGGAGTCTGGTATATCCAAGGTTATTGTTTATGAGGGCAATATAGACAATATTATAGGCTATATCCATTCGTCGGAGATGTTTCGTAACCCGGTTGACTGGAAACAGAATGTGAAGGAAGTACCCATTGTACCTGAAACGATGGCGGCGCATAAACTGATGAAGCTTTTCATGCAACAAAAAAAGACGATTGCCGTGGTGGTGGATGAGTTTGGTGGAACAGCGGGGATTGTGTCGTTAGAAGATTTGGTTGAGGAAATTTTTGGTGATATTGAAGATGAGCACGATAATACTTCCTATGTGTGTAAACAGGTGGGCGAGCATGAGTATGTCTTATCAGCCCGTTTGGAGATTGAAAAAGTGAACGAGACTTTTGGGTTAGATTTACCGGAATCAGATGATTATCTGACGGTGGGAGGCTTGATTTTGAATCATTATCAGAGTTTCCCAAAGATGCACGAGGTGATTACCATTGAACATTTCCGTTTTAAAATAATAAAAGTAACTACTACAAAAATAGAGTTGGTACGCCTGGAAGTGCTTGAATAATCTATTTGGATATATTTTTTGTTTAATAGATGGATGCGTATTTGCATTTTTTTGTATCTTCGTGCCCTAAATTGTGATTGGAATAAAATGATAAACAAATAAAAATCGTATTAACAAAATGGCAACATTACAAAACATTCGGTCTAAAGGACCGCTATTGGTGATTGTTATTGGTGTGGCGCTGTTTGCTTTCATTGCAGGAGATGCGTGGAAGGTGCTTCAGCCGCATCAGTCACAAGATGTAGGTGAAGTAAACGGAGAATCGCTTTCTGCACAGGATTATCAGAAAATGGTGGAAGAATACACGGAAGTGGTGAAGCTTTCTACCAATACGACTGCATTGAGTGAGGTGGAAACCAACAATCTGAAAGATGAAGTGTGGAATACATATGTAAGAAACAAACTGATTGAAAACGAGGCCAAGAAATTGGGCTTGACTGTCTCTAAGGCCGAAATCCAGTCTATCATTGACGAAGGTACGCACCGTCTGCTGCAGCAGACGCCGTTCCGTAATCCTGCTACGGGAACCTTTGACAAAGATATGCTGAAAAAGTTTTTGGTGGAATATTCAAAAATGAATGTGGCTCAGATGCCTTCACAATATGCCGAATATTATGAGTCTATGTACAAATTGTGGTCGTTCATCGAAAAGACACTGGTACAGACCCGATTGCAGGAGAAATATCAGGCTTTGTTATCCAAGTCTTTGCTGTCCAATCCTGTAGATGCCCAAACTGCATTTGAAGCCAAGACTGAACAGACAGATTTGCTATTGGCTGGTATTCCTTATTCTTCGGTAGCTGATTCTTTGGTTACAGTCAGTGAGTCGGATTTGAAGAAGGCTTATGATGGCAAGAAGGAACAGTTCAGACAATATGTGGAGACACGTAATATCAAGTATATCGATGTTCAGGTTAATGCAAGCCAAGAGGACAAGGATGCCATTCGGAAAGAAATGGATGAGTATACCTCACAACTGGCCAATATGAATGAAGATTATGCTTCGTTTGTACGTTCTACCGGTTCTACCGTGCCTTATGTTGATTTATATTGCACTACACGTGCATTGCCTGCCGATGTTGTAGCTCGTTTGGACTCTGTAGCTGTGGGTGATGTATTTGGGCCGTATTATTATGTGTCCGACAATACTATCAATACGTTCAAGAAGCTTGCTTCGGCTTCTATGGCTGACTCAATTGCGTTCCGTCAGATTCAGGTGATGGCCGATGATGCTGCTAAAACGAAGGCTTTGGCCGACAGTATTTATACTGCTATCAAGGGTGGGGCTGACTTTGCTGAAGTGGCTAAAAAGTACGGCCAAACCGGTGAGGCTGTTTGGATTTCATCTGCCAACTACGAAGGAGTCCAGCTGGATGGTGACAACGTGAAGTACATTAATGCTGTTACGACCTTAGGTAAGGGTGAGTTGGCAAACCTTTCTTTGCTGCAAGCTAATGTGGTTTTGCAGGTTACTGATAAGAAAGCTGTAAAAGACAAATACAAAGTGGCTGTTATCAAGCGTCCAGTTGAATTCAGCAAGGAAACCTACAATAAGGCTTATAATGAATTCAGCCAGTTCATCGCTGCGAACAATACACTTGAAAAAATGGTGTCTAATGCTGAAGATGCCGGTTACAGACTGCTTGACAGGATGGACCTCTCCAGTGCTGAGCATGGTATTGGTGGTATCCAGGGCACGAAAGATGCTTTGAAGTGGGCTTTTGAAGCAAAACCGGGTGAAGTTTCGGGCTTGTACGAATGTGGTGAGAGTGATCATATGCTGATGGTGGGTGTTGTCAGTGTAGTGCCTGAAGGTTATCGTCCTCTGTCTTTGGTAAAAGATCAGCTGCGTTTTGAAGTGCTGCGTGATAAGAAAGCCGAAAAAATTATGGCTGACATGAAGAGTGCTGGTGCTACAACGCTGGCTCAGTATGCTGGTATGGCTAATGCCGTGCAGGATTCTGTGAAACTTGTTACTTTTGCTGCACCGGCTTACGTTCCGGCTTTGGGTAGCAGCGAACCATTGGTTAGCGCATATGCTTCTGTTGGCGAAATGAATCAGTTGAGTGCTCCTGTTAAGGGTGTGGCCGGGGTATTTGTATTGCAGCCTTATGCGAAGGTAAAAAATAATGAAACCTATGACCAGAATACAGAAAAAAATACTCAGGCTTCCCTGTATATGCGCATGGCCAGTCAGTTTATGAGTGATTTGTATCTGAAGGCTGAAGTAAAGGATACAAGGTATCTGTTCTTCTAATATCATAACCGTATTAAGAACTACTACTTACGTAGTCAAAAGAAAGCCGTCCGACAGTTGTGTCGGGCGGTTTTTTGTTGCTTCTTCATTTCATTTTCTGTCTATATTCGCTGCCTTATGCAACTTTATTTTTACCTTTGCACAAATTGGAGAGTATGTCAAAGCGATTGCATTTCAGGCTCTCTCCCC
>Ga0192240_10389_pt1 | contig 18739 bp, 20 predicted proteins | sample Koala_Koa27_H3_FD_131237 | JGI IMG/M metagenome (GOLD analysis project Ga0192240, IMG submission 131237) | Enriched cells from koala feces incubated with labeled cellulose particles, San Francisco Zoo, California, United States - Koala_Koa2-7_H3 ...
GCTGACCCGGAAGCCAAATCAAAACATGAAAAGGTATTAACAAGAGAATATTGTTATGGGATAACGGATAAATTACACGAAGTGTTTGGTGAAGAAAACACCAAATGTTAGAAATATTGTGCTGGTTACCCGATAATAAACTACCTTTGCCTATTATGTTTCAAACAGTTACATTATTTGCAGGCTTTCAGGCTCTTTTCTTTGGCGTATTGGTTCTGACCAAGAAGAATAAAAGTATGCTGGATAAACATTTGTCTGCATGGCTGCTGCTCCTGACCGTAAATATTTTATGTATTACCGTTTCACAGAATGAAAATATACTCTGGGCAGGCAACTTTGTTTATCCGGGTTATATCTTATCCGGTTTACATGGTTTCTTTCTGTATCTATGTATCAAGTCTTTAATAAAGAACTCATCTAAAGATTTCAAAAAAGAGCATTTTATAATCCTTGCCTATTTACTCCTCGCTTTCGTCGGATTCATTTTTTACCATTCATACCCCAAAGTAATAGCCATTATAAGCCGAATCATCGCATTTGTTTGGAATGGATTATTTATTATCCTTGCTGTACGATTATTCCATCACTACAAAAAGTTTCTTCAAACCAATTTCTCAAACATACAAAAGCTAAGTTTTGACTGGATGAAGTTTCTTGCTTTTGGTTTAATTGTCGTGTTATGTGGAGCATTGATATTGGTGATACTCCATGAGTTTTTTTCGTTGCCTTTGTCCTTATACAGTGCTTTCTCCGTTATCGTTTTGGTGTTTGTTAATGTATTAGGATTCAGAGGGATTAAACACAGTACACTATTTAATCAAATTGTCTTACCCTATAACCAGCCACAAACAGAGAATCCTCCGATCAATAAAGATAATTCATACGCCAATTACGGATTGAAACGAGATGATGCTATTGCCCTTTCAGAGAAACTTAAATCTTTTATGCAAACCGAAAAACCGTACCTTAATATGGATTTAACCCTGAAAGACCTCGCATCCGCATTAGATACCTATCCTCATTACATCACACAAATACTAAACACCGTTTTTAATGAGAATTTTTACGATTTCATCAATAACTATCGCATCGAAGAGGTAAAAGAACGGTTGATGGACTCTCAATACCACAATTTAACCGTACTGGCTATTGCTTATGATTGCGGATTCAATTCCAAATCGACCTTCAACCGGATTTTTAAGCAGAAAACAGGCTTGACTCCAACCCAATACAAAAACAAATAAGCTGCTGTAAATCAATCGTTCCATAGTCTCACTTGTATAGGTGAGACTTTTATGCCTATCTATATGTCCCATTCGTGCGAGTGAGACGATCCGCCCCTACAAATACTTTTCCTTTGTATCGTTCCTTACCGGAAAAAAGATAAAAACAAATCATTTAAAAATTTACAGTATGAAAATTGAAAGAATTAAATCAAAAGGATTCGCACTATCCATTATTCTCTTTCCTGTCATGTTATTAATCGGCTTCCTGATGCATCCTGATTTGATAGAGATGAAAATGTTAAATACGGCTCAGGATCTTGCCGACCGTTTCCACAATAACAATCTCTATCATATCGGACATTTTATCGTTATGATGGCTGTTCCTTTAATAATTACGGTAATGGTCGGAATCATGAACAGGCTTCAGGGGAAAGGGAGAAAATACGGCTTTTGGGGCGGAGTAATTGGTATTTTCGGGGCATTTATTTTAGCGGTTGACAAAGGTGCACTGTGTCTTGTCATGTCTGCTTTCGATACCCTTCCGGAGGAGCAATTCCAGGAGTTTATCCCTTATCTGAATGTGATAGTCAACAAAGCCGGACTCCTATGGATTGTTTACTTTTTGCCCCTCCTGCCTTTGGGAGCTATTATCCAAACCATTGGATTGATAAAAGAAAAGATAGTACGGAAATGGCAGGGCTATCTCATCATTACAGGGCTACTCCTGTTAAATAATCCCGAAATTGAACTGATAAGTACCGTCGGCAGTATGTTAATGTGTGCCGGATATATTACATGGGGTGTGAAAGAGTTGCGCCATTCAACAGTTTATAGTCAACCCAACACCCACCTCATAAACGGGTAAATCCTTCAACATCTCTGCTTTGGCAGCCAATGAAACACAATGGGAGGGATAAATCCGCCCGGTAGTATTCTCTTTGAAATAAGCAATCGTTTGTTGAAGTCTTGGCGAATTATCGAACAGATGAAAACCTCCTATTACAACCAAAATCCTGTGAAAGACAACTAAATTCTGCATCCTTCGGCAATAATCAAAAATATATTTATATATTTGCAAAAATTAGTCATTTGACTAAAAAACATATATGAAACAGGACGTAGAAAAAAAAATAATAGATGCTGCCCGTGAACTCTTTTATCAAAATGGGTTTACAGGTGTTACGGTGCGTGACATTGCCAATAAAGCAGAGGTTAATCTGGCCCTTCTGCATTATTACTTTAGGACAAAAGATAAGATATTTGAAATTGTATTCAGAGAAGCATTTGCACTACTCTTTAGGAAGCTGAATAGTGCTTTATTATCCAATGTAGACCTTTTTGAAAAGATCAAATTGATAATATCAAGTTATGTTACGACCGCAGCTAAGTACCCTCCCCTCGCATCATTTATTTTGCATGAGTTATCTGTGAATGCAGACTTAGTCTGGAAAATTATTGATTCAAGTGAGAAAAAGAAAGAGGTGAATACAAATTACGATAGTTTCTTTCAGGAAATAATAGAAGCAGGTCAAAATGGAGTGATAAGGCTCGTTGACCCTAAAATACTATTCATAGATATTATGTCATTATCTCTATTTCCTTTTGTGGGAAATATATTTCTAGGTCGTTTCCTTTATTCAGATAAGAAGTCTGAATTTAATAAAATGATTAAAGGCAGAATAGACCATGTTTATGAATTAATAATCAAAGGTTTGGTGCCTTAATTTTTTTACTAATAATTTAGTCAAATGACTAATACATTTATATTATGAAAATTGTAATAATCAACGGCAGTCCGAGAAAAAAAGGAGCGACTGCAAAAATCCTGAAACGGATACAAGAAATTTTAGAAAGCAAAGAAGGTGTTACCATAACCTATTATAATTTGGAAGAATACACCTTATTGGAATGTTGCGGATGTTTGAGTTGCTATTCCAGAGGCACTTGTCATTTAAAAGATGATTTGGAAAGCATTAATCAGAAAGTAGCCGAATCAGATGCTTTACTCATAGGTTCGCCGGTATATGTAAGCAACGTTCCGGGAACATTAAAGAAATATATAGATCGGGGACATTTTGTTTTAGAGCAGTCCTTATATGGAAAATACGCATTTGCTGTCAGCACTTATGAGATAGGGGGAAGTAGTGATGTTATAAGCATACTTAACAAATTGTTCCGCATTTCCGGTGGCATTATATTAGGTAGTTTGCAAATCAAATTACCTTTCAATTCCGACCCATTAGCGCTACCGGGCATGGAACAAAAGATAGAAAAAGCTGCTAATCGTATTTATACTTCCATAAAGAAGAAGAAAGATATGAGCTTGATAGACTGGCTGTTTAATAGAATTGCCATACAGAATGTAATAAAACCTTATGTAATGAAAAAGCCTAAGCAATATAAAGCAGTTATAGAAAGATGGACTAAATTAAAAATTATATAATCAAATGAATATGCAACAAATGGAGTTTAAATATGTGGGTAACGGATTTCGTGCCTGGGGATTTTCAGTTATCTTTTTTTCGGCACTCAGTTATGTCTGCCTAAAGCTAACTGGAAATAATCTCTTCTATTTATTATATTTAGGTGTGCCTGTGGTAGCAAATATATTCATAAAGGTGAAAAATAAGAATAAAGCATTATCAGCCACAGGAAAAATGATTAATTCGGTTTGGATAGTATTTGGAATAATAGCAGTCTTAATGTGTATAGGTAGATATTTTTATAGCTTCCATTTATTTGCTTTAATCTCTATCCTAATGGGAATTGAAACAATAGTTACAGGAATAATACTTAATCAAAAAGCAATAATAATGTTAGGATTTGTTGGGGTATTTGGAACGATTCCACTTATGATAATTAGCGGCTACGAGCAAATTATTATTATATCAATCATATTCCTTTTCATCTCAGTAATTCCCGGACTTATTTTGAATACAAACCAAGAACCGTCTGAAATCAAAAAGGAGTAAGTAGAAATAAATTATAACAACCCGGCCTTTTTTGCAATGCGGCAGGCTTCCAAAGAATTCTTTACCCGTAGCTTTTCAAGAATATTCTGACGGTGCCTGTCAACGGTATTTTTACTTATGGAAAGAGCTTCCGATATTTCTTTACTCATTTTCCCTTGCTCAATCAAACTTAAAACTTCTTTTTCTCTACGGGTTAATAGTTTGGTACATCTTTGCTTATCTGATTTTGTGACTTCACCTGAAGCTGAATTGATGATTACACCTTCGGTACCTTGCGAGATGTAGTTACTAACAGATCTATTGTAAAAACATAGTGCAATGGATAAATTTTCAGGCTGGAAGCTATACGAATAAATACGGTGATAAATGGAGATGTAATTATTTGATTTATCGAGCATACGCAGGTAAATACCCATGTAATATTTGGAGCGCTCTTCCTGTGGAAGTTCCTTCAAATGCCGTATATATTGCAGTTCGAGCAAATGTTTTTCAAGCAGATCATCCGGGTGAATTTTTTTCAGAACCTTATCGACCCAAATTGAGTTTACAATATTCTCTCCCTCATGATGTTCAACCCCCAATATGTCAGCAATACCTCCGTAATATACATAGCTCTTATTACTATTAAAATCACTGATTATCGCAATACTATTTTCTAATTTGGAATAACTGTACATCATTTGAGCAATTTCCCGGATTTGAGTGTAATTATCTTCGTCCGGGAAACTCTGTGTCATTAACTCATAATTTAAAGTCGAAATTACATTCATTTTGTGGTCATTAATAACTATTGTTTACTTGTTTATAAGGCTTTATATTTGCAAATGTAGTAATATTTATGGTTATTTTTATAAATGGGGCTATAAAATTACCCAAATAAAGATGTTAGGATTATGGTCATAAAAGTAATAATATGAAAAAAATAATATTATATATATTATTGATTTTGTTCTCATTACCTACTTCATCACAAAATAAGATGGACTTAAAAATTATACAGGTTTTGAACCGTTTTTATGTAACCGAAATAAACGAAGCGATACAATTATATGAAAGTTTATTTGATACGAAATGCTGTTTGAGATTCTATTACGAGGAAACAGGTCTTGAATTGGCTCAAATTGGAAATGTTTTATTAATATCTGGTTCAGAAGAAGCCTTGAAGCCCTACAAAGAAACAAAAGCAACTTTCATAGTCAATTCATTAGAAGGATTCAAAAAGTATTTACTTGAAAATGAAAGCACAATTATCAGAGATATAAAAATAGTCCCTACTGGAAAAAATATGACAATCAAACATCCGGACGGAACAATAGTGGAATATGTTCAATTTATTGATAAATAGTACATTGTTTCTGCTAATTGTCATTATTAGATCTGTGTATTAAATAATTTAAATGTGCAATTATGATAGATTTTGTCGATAAACTTCAGAAAGAAATCCGACAGAAAATTGAGCGGATTGAAGCCGAGGATAAAAATATCCTGAAAAAATCTTTGGATGCCTCACACGTCCTGGGTAGTGCTTTCGACCGGTTGAAAGAATTTATCATAGCCTACAGGTTTGAGGATGAAGAAGAAGAAATACTCTTTTTCAAAGAGATAAAGCCAAAAATATTCTGTCATCTCATCTATTACAGAAAAGTCTATAATATCGAAATGCATCGTCCGGTGGCCAGTGTGGAAGCACAAAAAGAGTACTTGAAAAAGAAACTCGATATTATTCAGGATTTCAACGACAAGATATTGGATTTTTATCGCTATTATCGTTCCGGTGCGACCTACCTTGATGCCGCCTACTTTGTTCGCGGTAAACCCGATACCGAACAATACCTCGAAACATTCTATTACGAGCGCGACCCACAATTCTCAACCAATGCTGATTTCAAAGTTGCTAAAATCATGGCAAACGATATGTTACAACCCTATCTATTGGCTGAACTGGAATTACTGGATAGTTATACGCGCAAACCCAACACTTCTTCATTTCCAAAAGTAAAACTAACATGGACGGGCAGTAAAACCGACCTTATCGAGCTGATTTATGCACTGGACACCGAAGGATGTTTTAGTAATGGTAAAATTCCCTTGATACAGATAGCCGCCTATTTTGAGAGTGTTTTCAATATTGATTTGGGCAATAACATTGCCCGTAACTTCTACGATATGCGTATCCGGAACCAGCCAACACCATTTCTTGACCGCCTGCGGGAAGAAATCCGGAAACGAATGGAGAACACTAAACCCGGAGGGAAAGGAAAAGATAAAGACAAGAAATAATAATAACAAAAATGCTAAGGATATGAAAAAATCTTATTATTACCGTTATTTATTCTGCTTATCTCGTGCGGAGGTACGACAGATAAATACGAAAAACTGCTTGCCGATGTAGTGCAAACAGACAGTAAAGGAACAAAATATCACCTTAATTTTAAGGCGGATAAACTGGAAGAAATCAACCGGATAAGCGTGGCCGACAGCATACAGATAATTAGCGACGAATTTAATGCCGACAAGGATAAAAAGAGAACGCAGTTTCAGCAATCCCTCTCCCGTAATCAGGAAAATCTCGATAAAGAGAAAAACAGCCGGCATCCGGGAAAAACTATGATGGATTTCTATCAAAAAAATATAGACCACTATTCACATCTGATAGATTCGCTGGAGCAAACCGTTCCGGCTAAGGCTGCCCAATACGAAAAGCGTGACAGAAACGCGATACTTGCGGTGGTTGTTCGCTGTACCTATACCATCGACGAACCGCTGACTAACAAAAGGACTACCGAAACATTCGACTTCGTTCTTTCACCAGATGTAACCAGGTGTTATTCCCGAAAAAGAGTGAAAGAATAATTTTATAATTCTACATTTGACAATAGTAACCAAATATATGGGTAAGATATGGAAATAATATTAATGGATATAGATGTGCTGACTGAGTTGCGCTTTGCCTTTTTGTCAGAGATGGTTTCTATCGCAGAAGATGAGCGACAATCTCTTGAAAGCAATTTCAGAAGTTACTGTGAAAAGCATATAAATCAGGATGATTTTGTGGCTTTGGGGGTTAGTATTGAAGGTGAGATTGTCTCCTGTGGTTTCCTTGTTGTGGATGAACGTCCGGCAAGTCCTGCCTTTCCGAATGGGCTTACCGGAACAGTTCTTAACGTTTATACGTATCCGAAACATCAACGCAAAGGTTATGGAGAGGCTGTAATGAAGGCAATTATTGATGAAAGCAGGAAACGGAATCTGTCTGTGCTTACTCTCTCGGCAACAGAAGCAGGGAAACGTTTGTATGAAAAGTTCGGTTTTACGGAACTGGATTATACGGAAATGAAACTCAAAATCAGAGATTGAAAGATGAAGCTGACTGTTTTAGTTGATAACAATACGTTTATTGACCGCTATTATTGTGGGGAACCAGCACTTTGTTTTTATATAGAAGATGAAGAGACAAGAATTTTATTCGACACGGGTTATTCGGATGTTTTTATAAACAATGCGGAGAAACTGGGGATAGATCTTTCTGCCTCGATGGATATTGTTTTGTCCCACGGGCATAATGACCATACGGGTGGTTTGGTATTTTTACAGGAAAGGAATTATCTTTTTAACAAACGTATAATTGCCCACCCGGATGTATTTATGTTGAGGGAAGAAAACGGACATTCCATCAGTGCACCGTTGGATGAAAAGGCTATACGGAAACAATGTGCTGTTTCCTTTTCAAAGATACCTTACCGGATCGGTTCCCGCTTTTTGTTTTTAGGCGAAATTCCGGAATTGTTTCCTTTTGAGAAAAGAGAAGCAATCGGTTATACTAACACACCGGACGGTGAGGTGGATGACCGGGTGATGGATGATTCTGCTTTGGTGTATCAACATGAAGAGGGGTTGTTTATTATAACCGGATGTTCTCATAGCGGGATTTGCAATATCATTGAATATGCAAAAGAAGTTTGTCAGGAAAACAAGGTATTGGGAATAATAGGAGGTTTTCATCTGTTCGATCATTCTGCACGACTTCAGCAAACGATTGCTTATTTCAAAGAGAATGCTATCGGGCGGATTTATCCCTCCCATTGTGTTTCATTAGCTGCGAAAGCAGAGATGTTTAAATATTTACCCGTCTATGAGGTGGGTGTTGGATTGACTATAAACTGTTAAATGGCGCATTTTTAAATTAAACTATCTTTATCAGATATATATTATGAAGTCTATTGAAAAAATAAAATTTGGAGGTACTTCTTTTGAAATTGACGACCTTGCCAATAAGGTACTCATAGGAGAAAAGGTTGCTACATCGTCTTTACTTGAATACTATTTGATTGGTAAGAAGAAACGAAGTAAAACGGGTAATCTGTTTTCTATCTTGGATTCTGCCGACAGAGAAGTCGCAGTAGTAAGAATTGAGAAAATCGAAAATGTGAAATTCGGAGATATAACCGAAGAGTTTGCCAAAGAAGAGGGTGACGGTAGCCTTGATAATTGGCGGACGATTCATGAACCTTATTATTCTGAGTTATTATCTTCCGTAGGTAAAGAATTGAATAAAGATACTTTACTTGTGTGTGAGTGGTTTAAGATTGTCTCTGATTAGGTGTTTCCGGAAGAGTGGATTTTATCAGTAAAGTCCTTGGATTATTTGAGAAAAAGATTGAAACTACCGCGGAAGATAGAGGAATTATTTTATCAAATATTATTTATCGATGTCAGAATGACCGGCTCATAGGCATTTAAAGAAAAAATGCAGGAGATTAGAAAAGGCCAACAATAACATTAAAATATGGTCATTAATCAGTATTGACTGCTATTACATAGACATTTACCTTTGTACTATATGAAAACTTTAAAATTGGAAGAGAAACTGAAAAGCTTTAAGAGTAGGAAAAATTTAAAATTAAAAACAGTATGAAAATAAAAATGTATTTAGCATTCTTTTTATTGGTATGCATGTTTATTTTGTCATGTTCTGATAAAGAGTTATCAGAGCCTGTTTTAGGAAACACCCAAACGGATATGGAAGTTCTTGCCCGTTTTGTTGATGTAAATTTGGAAACTAACGAGTATTTCATCAATGAAAACATTCAAACAAGATCCTTATCTAATATTACTGGGGATTATAACAAATTACAAAAAGTGAGTCCGTTAAGTAGGGAGAAGTACCAAACTCAATTGGATGCTTTGAATGCTCAGGTAGCACAAGCTGTTCAAGATCCGGAAAACGCTTATATGGTATTTTCCGTAGAGGGAAAAACTTTGGTTAAAAAGTTAAGAGATGCAGATTTTGGATTTGACATAGACAATACTCCATCTGTTTCTACTAGAGCTCTACCTGGTAATTTAGATATATTTGGAGGAAGTGAAGCAAAAACAGGTGAATTTCGGGATGCAAGTCGTACAATGAGAATGCAAGTAAATTTAGACCCAAGTGTCCAGTTTAACTATTATTATTTCCAAATTGCAAGCCCTGATGCATCAGCGAGCCCAACCCATACTCCCGGTACTCCTACTAATGTTTCTTTTAGTGGTACTGGTATGCTATGGAATACTTCATTCACTTGGACGGCTTATTATGATACACTACAGAATGGAACGTACAAATGGTCATTTCAAGGTAGAGGAAATAGTCCAGGCATTGGACATATAGCACAAATTGTATTTAGTTATTAAATAGTATCTCAGTTTTTTAAGACGATTTTAAAGGGGGTATATTAAGTTATACCCTCTATTTATGTATATAAAACCTTGTGATTTATGATGAAAAAAATAGGATTTATAATAATATTGATTACTGTAATAATACAAACAAGTTGCGAAAAAGATGAGCCTTCTACATGGGCACAAAATAGTAGAGTTGCTTTGATCTGTGATATTACTTGGGTCGGTGAAAAAATAACCAACGACGAAGGAATTACTTATCAGACTGTATATGTATTTGAGAGAAATGGAATCTATGAAAAGATATCAATATCTATTGATAAAGATGGAATAGAAAGGCAGAGTACTTTTAGAGGAGAATGGATTTTTGCTGATCCTGGTTATGGTTCCATCTTTTTTGGTTATCGTCACTACTGGGATATAGTAGAACTTACTGAAAAGAAATTTTCAGTATATGATAGGAGCGGAGAATGGGATGACCCTTTCATGACAAAAGAATATGTTGAACATACCCCTAAAGAGTAATTTGATTATTATCTTGTTGGAAAGAAAAACAAAGTAAAAGGGATGATTAATCCTATACCCAATTGGGTATATACGTCCGTATATCGCTTTTTGTGGCGAATACGGACTTTTTTTATGTCTGTGAATTTATACGGTTATAAAACGCCTGTTACACCCTTGTCAAATTCTCTGTATAATAGCATTTTATCTCCCTTTCTGATAGTCACAATACTAAATCTTATTAAAACAAAACCCATAAAAAACGAGGTTAAACACAACTGTAAACATCTGATAAATAGGTCTAAAGTAGATTTTTGAAAATAAAGTATACTAAACTTGTGAATACGCCTCGCTGAACCTTGCCACCTTTGCAAAAAGAAAATAATAATTATCAGATATGGAAACAATTACAATCGAATCAAAGGTATTTCAGCAACTAATGGCGAAACTTGACAGGATAGAGCGTTTTGTTACCGACAACGCAAAGAAAAAAACCGACCCGGAAAGCCTGTGGCTGGATAAAGATACAGTCTGCGCTTACCTGAAAATAAGCAAACGCACCTTACAACGATACCGCAGTAACGGAGTTATAGCCTACTCCCTGATTGGACGCAAAACCTATTACAGCGTAGCTTCCGTCAAAAATCTATTGAAGGAAAAGAATATTCAGCGGGATAAAAAGTCCTTGAATGAACTTGCCCGTAAAGGTCAAATCCAACAACAATAATAGAAGCGTATGTTTATCGACAAAGAACATTTCGAGGGTTGGATGCACCGCCTCATGGAGCGCTTCGACAAACTGGAGAAGCTCCACGCAGCCACTCCAGTCAAAGAACGGCCACTATTGCCCGACGGTGATATGCTGTTGGATAATTTCGACCTCTGCCAGATGCTCAACGTCAGCAAGCGAACCTTGCAACGTTACCGCTCATCCGGAGAACTACCTTTTCAGATGATCTACCATAAAACCTACTATAAAGAATCGGACGTTGTTCGCTTCATTGAAGCCCATTTCAGTAAATTCAGGAATATGAAGAAAAAACAGTAATTCATGTTTAGCTTTTCTTTTTGCTTTTTAAACTCCGCCCCGTTGTGATAACGCGGCGGTTTTTTTATGCCTGAATGCCAAAAGCAGACACTTCCATTCCTCAAACGGCTACCCCTTTTAATATCAACAGTTTAGACTTTCTTGCTCTGTATTTTCGCTTTTCAAACCCATAAAGCGATTATATTATGCAACAAGAAGATGATCTGCGGGGCCTTGCAAAAGTCATGGACTTTATGCGTGCCCTGAGTATTTTATTCGTAGTAATCAATATCTACTGGTATTGTTACCAGCAGATAGTAGCGTGGGGTATCAATATCGGCGTAGTCGATAATATACTCCTGAATTTTGACCGTACCGCCGGATTATTCCGGAGCATACTCTGTACAAAACTCTTTGCCGTCGTCTTTCTCGCTCTTTCATGTCTTGGTACAAAAGGAGTGAAAGAGGAAAAAATCACCTGGCGAAAGATTATCATATCTCTTTCGGTTGGCTTTATCCTCTTTTTCTTCAACTGGTGGTTGCTTTATCTGCCCCTGCCGCTCGAAGCAAATGCCGGCTTCTATATCCTCACCATGTCTGCCGGTTATATCTGCCTGCTTATGGGCGGTGTATGGATGTCCCGCCTACTCAAAAATAACATGATGGACGACCCGTTTAATATCGAAAACGAATCATTCGCCCAGGAGATACGCCGCATCGAAAACGAGTATTCCGTTAATCTACGTACCCGGTTCTACTACAAAAAGAAATGGAACGAAGGCTGCATTTCAGTTGTAGCGCCACAGAGGGCCTCCATCGTATTAGGCGTGCCAGGCAGCGGCAAGAGCTACGCCGTTGTAAATCAATTCATCAAACAGCAAATTGAAAAGGGATTTGCCATGTACCTGTATGACTTCAAATTCCCCGACCTGAGCGAGATAGCCTATAACCATCTACTGAATAATCAGGACGGATATAAAAAGGTACCGACCTTTTATGTAATCAATTTCGACGATCCTTCCCGGTCTCATCGTTGTAACCCTATCAATCCGGCCTTTATGACCGATATATCCGATGCCTACGAAAGCGCCTATACCATTATGCTCAACCTCAACCGGACGTGGGTGCAGAAGCAAGGCGACTTTTTCGTAGAAAGTCCAATTATTCTTTTTGCAGCTATCATCTGGTATCTGCGCATTTATAAGGATGGAAAGTATTGTACGTTCCCGCATGCCGTTGAATTTCTAAACAAGCGGTACGAAGATATTTTCCCTATTCTCACATCATATCCGGAATTGGAAAACTACCTGAGCCCCTTTATGGATGCGTGGATGTCAGGAGCGCAAGACCAGCTCCAGGGTCAGATAGCATCGGCAAAAATCCCACTTTCCCGTATGATTTCCCCACAACTCTATTGGGTTATGTCGGGAGATGAATTTACCCTCGATATTAATAACCCGGACGAGCCGAAAGTGCTGGTGGTTGGAAATAACCCGGACAGGCAAAATATTTACGGAGCGGCTCTCGGTCTTTACAATAGCCGTATTGTTAAACTTATCAATAAAAAAGGCCAGCTTAAAAGTAGTGTCATCATCGACGAGTTACCAACCATCTATTTCAAAGGACTTGACAACCTGATCGCCACCGCCCGGAGCAACAAAGTATGTGTTCTTCTCGGCTTTCAGGACTTTTCGCAGCTAAAAAGGGATTATGGCGATAAAGAGGCCGCCGTAGTCATGAACACCGTCGGCAACATTTTCAGCGGTCAGGTGGTAGGCGATACCGCCAAAATGCTTTCCGAAAGATTCGGCAAAGTGTTACAGAAACGCCAGTCCATGACGATCAACCGCAACGATAAATCAACCTCCATATCTACACAGATGGACAGCCTTATTCCTCAAAGCAAAATCGCCACCCTCACGCAAGGAATGTTCGTAGGAGCCGTCGCCGATAACTTCGACGAACGCATGGAACAAAAGATTTTTCATTGTGAGATAGTTGTGGATAACGAACAGGTAAAAAGGGAAACTGCCAACTACCAAAAAATTCCGGTCATTACCAATTTTGTAGATGAGCAAGGCGTCGACAGAATGAAGGAGATGATACAGGAGAACTACGACCGGATAAAAAATGAAGCCCGCCAGATTGTAGAAGAAGAACTGGAACGTATAAAGAATGATCCGGTGCTTTGTAAGTTGCTGCCGGAACAGGGGTAAAAAAGTCTATTTAATTTATACCTAATTATCTGTGTGTTTAAGAAAATCCTATGATATCATAGGATTTTCTTAATATCTTCAATTATAATGGGAGATAAATCTAACTGTTCCAAATTTTGTTCTTTGATCCAAATCAAACTTTCCTCTTTAGACATCTGTGTATTCACAATGTAGCTTGTCAGTTCAATAACTGTATTACGACTTAACCCCAAGGATAGCAGAGATAAATGTGTTTTTTGAGAGACACCAAATTCTAACCATAAATTCAGTTGAGGTATATCGTTTAATAAATCATGTCTATTATGTAATTCTATGAAATATCTTAAAATATCGATATAGCAACTGGAATCTTTTGCAAACCTAAATCTGACAAATGTTTCAACATCATCCATCACCTCTCTGATAACTACCGGAAGAGTTTTCTGGTCTTTATATTTTGGATTATTTTGATAAGATTCATGACTTTTCCTGATAAGGTAAGATAAAGGTTTTCCAGTCATCCAATTTATAAGAAGAACTGCTCTCGACGCATTTAATTGAGGTGGATATTTGGAAATTGTCTTTCCAATGCGTCCTACCAGCTTTGTATAATCAGTAAAAGCATTTTCATCACTTGGATATACTGGTATTAATTCTTCGATCCTATTTAAATTATTGCCAAAATACTCAAACAAGTCTTGCTGTGCCAATGGGGAGATTCCGGGATTTCTTTTGATTATATAATCCGGAAGTTGAATCTTTGGCGCAATAGTTTGTAATTCAGAGAACAAACTTTGATGAAAAGGAATTGTCGGTATCGGCTCTTTATTTAAAATATACTGTATATAATAATAGCCAAAAGCGAACTCTAAATCTTGACGCCTGTAGGCTTCTTCCCGTGGTGCAGAATCTCGAATAAATTTTAAAAAATCTTCTCCTTTCTCTTCAATAATATTTATAGCCCTCTTTATTGTCTGTTTTGATTTATTCGGATTTGGTTTGATATCCCACGAATCAGGTTCAATACAAATGATGTTTCCACTAAACTCCTTACCCCAACGACCAGCACGACCAGCTAAGTTCCAAAAATCATTTTGATTGAGAGGATTATTCCGTCCCCGTGTAGGCTTTCTAATAAAAATCGATTTCGCTGGTAAATTTACTCCTTCTAAAAGAGTTGATGTGCAAACTAAATAATTTATAAGTCCTGTCGAAAATAACTTTTCAATTTCTTGTCGTATTAATAAAGGCATATTTCCATAATGAAATGCTATACCTTTTTGAAGTACTTTAGCAAGAGCATAATTCGGATGAATCGTGTGTTTGACCAATTTTATTAATTCTCCTATTTCAGGAGAGATTGACCGGTGATCTAAAATATCAAATAACAAAAGGGCTGTCTTTTCTGCTTCCGCAGCACCATTACAGTAAATTAAGCTACCATTTTGTGTATTGGAAAATCTTTCGGAAATCAAAACGATTTTATGCAATTCGCTGGTAGGCCTATCTTTTAAATTCAATATACCTATGGGAATAGATTTATTCGTTGTGCATATTTGTAGAACCCATTCTTTTGGTTTACGAGGTCGTTGGCATGCATAAATTAGATTTTGATTAACAGCTACGAATTGAGTATTTACTTTATCTTTTCGACTGTTATTTTTGACATTTTCAAGTAAGATCTCCGGATTGGATGTGTATGGACTTGAAAAATAGACTTTAATTTGAGGGTTTAATTTTACAGCTTCTTCAAGTTTCTGCTGTAGCAAAATTCCTCTGTTTCCATCTTCAATCTTATGAGCTTCATCTATTATCAATAAATGTAGAGGAACTGTCTGGCTATTTATTAGAAACCAATGTAATCTTTCTTGGGTAAAAACAAAAACATTGGATTTATTGGTTTCTATTTCATCTTGAGGGGGAACCGTGGAAACACTTACATTTTGGTCTAATTGATTTTCTTTAATTAAACCTCTCAAGTCATTTTCGACCTGGCTAATTAAAGCACGTGTTGGAACTATATAAACAATATTCTTTATTCCCAGCAACAACTCTTCTAAAAGAATATTGCAAAGAATGAACGATTTACCGGCCGATGTGGGAGCGGAAATACTGATAGTATCATTATTGAGATGAGTATCATATACATTTTTCTGAAAACGATTTAATGAAATTAATCGGTCATTAATGAATATGGAATGTTCAAAGTCCGATTTCATTTTTTGCATTTTCAGGGGAAACGAATAACTCTCTTCGTAATCTGATGCAATATATTGTTTTTTAACAGCCATTTTAATGGCTAATTTATTTGTAAGGCTATCTAATATAACAGCTGATGCGTTTTTTTGACATTCCGTACAAATAGATTGTGTCAAACACGTCTGAGCAATTCTCAAAGCAGCTTCTAAATGCAGATTTATGGGAGAATAACTCAAAACTGAGGCTATACCCAAAAGATTATTCCAATCTATCTTGGCTAATAAAGTTTGTCTATCTTCTTCCCAGGTTAATTCAGGGATTGTATCACACACCGACAACACGAGAAGAGCCTCATACTGGCGTTTAAAACTATCTAAGGAATATATTTTATCTGCAACCATTATTGGATAGTATTTAAGTAATACTCACGAAACTTAGCAACCGAAGGAAATGGCATTAAAAAGATATGTATTTCTTTGGTATCAAGATTTACATGAGATTTAATTTTATTTCCCAAACTACTATACCATTTATTGTGTTCTGCGTTTATTGCATTTTTAATATCCTCCATCGTTTTCGATAAATCATCTTCTTTAGGATATTTATTGCAGTCGAACCCTATAAAACAGATGCCTTTATATACAATCTTATTGGAAAGTTCATCGTCTTTATCAAAATATCGGACTAAAAGGTTTTCTAATTCTGTATCGTTTATATTATCCTGAATATTAGATGTAATTAATTGTAAATCTCTTTCTTGGGTAGAACCATATCCTTGAGCATCTAACAGAAATCCTTTTAAACTATCAAAACATTGAGTAATCGCATCGCTTAATTTTTGGTACATCTTTGCTTCTGCCCAATATAAATTTAAACAATCCGAGGTAGTATCATATTTTACATGAATCCCATCTGCTCCTTGATAATGTAATTGTCCCGAAGTCTTCAATGACATCTTACTTATCAGTTGAGGTATTTTAAGAAACTCTTGTGTAAGAATATATAATAGAATCTCACCTCCTTCACCTGTCTTCTCTAAATCCGTAAATAGTCCTTTTGCTTTTCTCTTGAGCGCTTCTATCTTCGATGGTGAATTAGTTTCAATCAAATATTGTTTTGCTTGATCTATTTCTTTTTTAGGAATAGCATACTCTATGATTTTAGTATCAATAAAGTCTATCAAGTCTTTTAATCGTAGATTTCCATTAGCATCCACTTTAAGACAATAGCAGTATCCTTTTGCTTGAGTTTCGGATATATCCACACAAAATGAAATTTGTTCAATGCGAGTTTTTACTTCTCCTTGCGATTGAACAAACAACATATCTAAAGCCTCTTCTATTCTGCCCATAGGATTAACTTAAAATTTATGAACAAAAATACAAATTATATTTCACATACATACTAAATATCTCATTTGCAATTAAAAAGGCAATATTTGAATAAGAGTGCATATTTATTCTTATCTTTTATTATAATATTCCGACCAGCTGATGAATGACTCCATGATTTACCGGTAAGAAAAACACTTTAAAGCCACAAGTTGCCACTTGATTTCCAAACACTTCCGGTCTCCTCTCAACCCTTTTACAAACAACCTGTTACCCCTAATTTCGTCCATGCGCCAATGTCGGCGCATTCTAAAATCATTCGCAATATGGCCGAAAAAAAGAAATCCGACGAGAAAAAAGTAATGCTCGTCAAAGATGCAAGTGACGGTAAACTCAAAGCCGTTACCAATGTGGACAAGGATGGTAACATCCAGACCGTAGACCCCACCGAATCGAATCTCGCAGCTTTGCTGAATGTGAACACACAGGATTCAGCACTCGAAGCATTTTTCAAAAAGATGATGGAACAATCTAATAACCCGGCACATACCGGATTATCCAACATCTACATTATGGCCGAGAGTGTTCTGAGGAACCTAATCAAAATGGACTTTCCACCTGAAGAACTGGAAAAGTATCGTGTCGATCCCGCTACCGAACTTCAAAAGAGCCAGCAACAAAAACAGGAAGCTGCGCCCGAAGAAGCCCAGACCTTTCAGCCTTTAGATTTAGAGAAAATAGACCGGGAAGATATGGAACGCAAAGGTATCCGCTGGGAAGATATGGAACCGCATCTCAGAGCCATGTCCTACGGCCACAAGTCAAACGGACTGATAGAAATGAACCCTGAAATGGAACCTGGCGGAGTGCGGGTACCCACCAAAGGGCGTGTATCGTTAGAAGAACAGCCGGACGGCTCCATTAAAGTCAGACCTCACTACTGGCAGGAAAAACCCAACTTCGATGCTCCCTTATATGGTAGCAAACTCGACCAGGAAGCCAAGACCAATCTCGAACAGACGGGTAATGCAGGCAAAACCATTGAACTGGAAGTAACTCCCGGTAAAAAAGAACCGTGTTATGTTACGCTCGACAAACACACCAATACACTGGAAGCTATGCGGGTGGCAGATTTTCCCCGGCGTACCAACATCAAAGGCGTGGAACTCTCCGAAGGCCAGCAGATTGACCTGTACGACCACGGAAAGAAGATACTACTGGAGGGTATGATTACCCGTGCCGGATATAAGCGTGATGCTTATATCCAGATCAACGCCTCCAACCGCAATTTCGATTTTTCCTACGAGGGACTCGACCGGAATCGCTACGCACAGGACAATAAAGAAATCCGGCGCGAGAAAATGACCGCAGATAAGAAAGAGCAGAGGCAGGCTCCCGACAGGTCGCAAAAGCAGAGCTTCATTAACAGAAAGCTGGGCGGAGCCGAGGTGCCGGAAAAGGCATATAACCAGTGGAAAGAAGCCGAAGCCGACCCCACCAAGCAACAGAACGTCCGTGCCACTTATGTAAAAGGTATGATGCTGGACGGTAGGGATGAACCCATCAACCTGTGGGTAAAGCCCAACTATGAGAAAGGGAAACTGGAATTTTTCAGATGGAATCC
>Ga0192240_10391_pt1 | contig 18704 bp, 17 predicted proteins | sample Koala_Koa27_H3_FD_131237 | JGI IMG/M metagenome (GOLD analysis project Ga0192240, IMG submission 131237) | Enriched cells from koala feces incubated with labeled cellulose particles, San Francisco Zoo, California, United States - Koala_Koa2-7_H3 ...
TATCCACACCAAGTACAGACATTTTATACGTGTAGCTCACATTGCGTTTAACCGTAAAATCATTAAAATTAGAGCCATTTTTCACACTGAAATCACCCAAATGGACGGTATACTCTACATTAGCAATGACATTATCAATCCCGTCCTCATCACTGCCTCCTTCGTATGTCCCACTGATGACGACAAAGGTGCTATACGGCGGGGCACAATTCCAATCCTTTGAAGTGGCAGAAGCACCACTTGTACTCGTATCTTTATCATACCACCTCTCACGATCGGCGTATGAAGTAGCTCCGCTACCGGACGGCTGCACATTCTCCGGTACATAAAAATTAAGAGAAAATGTATCACTTTGTGCAACACCTATATTTTCAGAAGCGGTGTGTATGTATTCTACATCTGTTATGTTGGTGGTCAATTTCAACTCTTGTACACCCTGCAAATCGTTAATTGCATAGCTCTTGGTAGGAATATTATATACCCGGTAAGAAGTAGGTGTAAAAGTTCCTTTAGCGTTCTCTGGCTTTGCAGCAATCTTAAAGTTAATATGCGCCATAGCCCGCCTCATCTGTAGAATTACCGTTGAATTCTCAATACCATACGTGCCGTTTTCAGATACTGTTCCATCTGTTTCAAACACAATACCTTCGTTCCAACCGGATATAAGCATCTGCGACTCGCCTGTCATGTGGAAAGGCGGTGTACCATCCGAAGTTTTGGAAGCAGCTATCAAATCGGAATCCAAATTAACCACCATTTTTTTTCAGGTCATCAAAACTTATTTTTGAGTTGTATCCAGCGGTCAGCTGGTCGATAATTCCTTCCCAAAAACCGCCTTCAGCAATATTAGCCAACGCCAGCATCTTCTTGGTGCCACTGGTTGTGCTGAAAGACACTTCGTAAAGGCGGTTTCCGTTTTCCACCTTGCTACGGACAATTTTAAGCGACGTACTTCCATTATAGTTGGTCGCAACGCTCTCAAAAGTGCCGTCATTGCGGAAAATGAAAACTACCAGATCGCCCACGTCCGACAAATCGCTTCCGCTCGCCTTCGCTTCCACCGTCACATCTGCTACCGGGGCGCCGGAAAGTGTCAAGTTCACAGTTATGGGCACCCCTTCCACTACGTTGTTTGTTTTCACCAGTTCGTCGTCAATACAACCAACCAGCATCAGGGCAGTGGCAACCAAGGTTCCAAACCCAGTATATATCGCATGCAGTATCTTTTTCATAAACATCCTCCTGTATTTGAGTTTTTATTCAAAACTAGGTATCTCCATATCAGCTGAGTCCCAGGTATTCACTTGAATAAAGAAGTCATCGGGTGTAGTAACACTTTTCTTAATCGTAATTGTAATATCAAGCTCGGTACCACGTTTTATTTCAGAAAGATTACCGAGAGTTTTTATATCGAATGTCGTAGAAGTTTCCCATGTCGCATTCAGCTTATACTCACCTCCCGTATTCTCATAGAAATAAGCATAAACGGTACTTTTGCCTGGAGTGCCATTGGTTTCGTATGGAATTGTCATTTCACCCAAGGAAACAGAACCGTCGTTTACTTTTGACAAACTCCCCGCAAACAACGGCGTAGAAGTCATATCTACCCCCGAAAGGCTAATGCCACTTACCGGCTGCTTTGCAGTCGATGTATTTTCAATCGTCAGACGTACTTTGGCCACTGCGAAGTCGAGCGTCATGGTCTCGCTCTGTATTCCTCCATCGGATTGTGGATTTACTGTAATCTCTTTATAAGCCGTCTGCGGAATCATTATATCCGCTGAAGCATTGGCAGCTGTCAGAAAGGTCGCTGGCAGCTCCATGCTTTTCAAATCCTCAATGCTGACATTATCCCAACTTTTATCAGTGTATCCTACCCCATCCTCATTGGCAATGGCGTAGAAGTCGAAGGCTTCGCCGTCGGCATTTACCGTCATTTCGCTGAAGGTGATGGTCTTGCTGGTTTCCTCTTCGGCTATGTCATATTTCAGATTGTAAAGTATTTCGCCTGTTTTTCTCGCCACAATCACACGCAGGGTGCGCATGTGCTCGTTAACTTCCAGCCCGCCGGCATCTGCCGTAGGATTGCTGATGGCCCTTGTGGTAAACGTCATGGTTACGGTAGCCTTCTCCTTGGTCGCATAGTCGTCCTGGATGCAAGAAGCCGGAAGCAGGGCCAGCAACAACAGGCAGACCGTTGCCAAACTACCATATCTCAATCTCATATTCTTCATAGATCTGTTCCTCCCTTCCTACGTTATTGCCATCCCGGCTCGATGTCTTCCACGTACCAGCTAGGCAGTTTGATGGTTACTTCTATTGGATTAAAGTTTATTTCGATGGGCAAATAGGCCTCCTGCTTGGTCACATCGATGTAGTCTTCGTTATTTTTTATAAAGTTGTAGATGCTGCCCCGGATGAGTTCGTTGCCCTCGCTGTCGGTCAGCACCAGCACGTGCTCGCAACAGTCGGCATCCAAGTGACCGTTGTGGTCCATGCGGAACAGGGCAAAGTCGTCGGTGCGGTAGCAGCCGCGTTCTTCGTCGTATATCAGTTCGGGATAGCAGGTACCCTTTTCGTCCAGATTGATTTCGTTGTTGAAAGAAGTCTGTGCATTGGAGTTTTCAATGCGCACACTGACAGGCAATTCGCCGCGCGTAGCGGGAGCCGGCAAACCGGTAATCTCGATGTCCACATCCACGTGCGAGCTGTAAAGCGTCACCGTGTCGCGGTACACCACAAAGTTGCCTTCGGGCATCACAAATTCCTGTTGACCCATGTAATTGTCGTCGTGATTGGTCGTCACAGGGTCAATGCCCCAATTCACGTCCTGAATGTAAATGTGGTCGAAATCGGTTTCCGATTCCAGGTTGACCACCTTCGTATGGTCGTACGCATTGCCCACGGCCACTACCTTGTAGCGCTTGCCGGGCGTCAGCTTGAAAGAGGGTACGGCTGAAAAACTGCTCAACTGGTCCTGGTTGTAGGTACCCACTCCAAGTATGTGCCCGCTCTCGTCGAATACATACAAGTCGACCTTGTCCATGTATTGATAGAGCACATCCTTGTCGCCATCTGCCAGATATTGGAAATAGATGGTCACATTGTGACAATCGTCCATATCATCCTTGATACAACCGGTCACCAGGACAGGAACCAGCAGCATTATCCATACTATGTTCTTCAAGCGTTTCATTGTCGTCACATTATTGGTCAATCCTTCCAACAATTAGGAAGAATGCTTTTAAAAATCACTTTTCTTTTGGCTTTGCATGCTTTGCAAACCCATGCACCGTTTTACCGATGCGTCCCCTTTTGTTTTTTTGATAAAACCGTGCAGCCGGAAGGGAATCCAACTGCACGGTTGGATTTAGTTGGTTATAATCAGTAGAGATGAAAAATTATTGTTCAACCCATTCACCTTCAATATCAGCAACTTTCCATTGAGCTTCTGTTACAGTCACTTCTACACCATACAAGGTATTACCACCTTCGTCACCGATGATGTTTTCATCACTCAAAGTAGCACTTGTTATGCGATAAATATGTCCCGGTTCAAATTTGGTAATTTGTTCCGTACAACCTTCATTCCAATATTTGGTAATCATTGCATAACGAGGGCCAGAAGGAATCGTCTGCCCGGCAGCAGGTTCAGAATTACTAAAATATATCTTAAACTGAGGAAGTTTAGTAGCATCATCAACACCAAAGAAATTGTAACCAAATGCATTCCGGATGCTGGCCATTCGCCATCAACTGTTAAGAAATCAGTTGGAGTGGCTGCATCTTTCAAAATAGCCACATCGCCTGTACCTTTTTCTTCTTCATAGCAATAATCTTTAGGAGTTCCAGTTGAACAAGAAAATGCCCCAGCTGAATAAGCAACTCCTTCACCAGTCGGTATAACATTATCCAAATAAACACCAGCAATGGTCAATTCACTATACTTGCAATTACCTTGATCAGTACCTGTTACATGACTTCCAGTAATTATATGCTTAATGCCTGATACTTCCAAACGAGCTACCGGAATAGCCATCTGAACAGTAGCTGTGTAAATCTGATATACTGTTGTCTCGTCTGTTCCACCTTCTTCAGTTCCATTTGCACCGTCATTTTCATTCTCCAAATTCGCACTTCCCGAATTAGTTGTCGCATTAAAAGTACCTGTCTCACCATAAGCCGGTACGTTTGCTACTTTTTGCAAATCAGGACCTTCTACCGCATCAGATGTATAAACATCCTTACCACCATTCATTGAAACTGTAACCTTCTGAGGGTTTGTTACATTCCAGAAAGTAACCTTTTTCGTTGTTCCCGCAGTAGTCCATGCTTCAGCAGAAAGAGTAATAGTTCTATATTCATCATCTCCTTCAGCATTCTTATCAGTCAAGGTAATAACAACCTCACTACCTGTACCAGGCACAACCGTCACATCGGCACTATTACCAGCAGAAATGCCCTTAGTTATAGTAGGACTTACAATCTTGATAGAAACAGCCCCGTTACCTGCCGGAAATTTACTCCCTGTTACATCTTCTTCATTACTACATGCCGTGAACGCCAATCCAACCATTCCCAGCATAAACCATTTGTTCAATTTCATAACTCTCTAAATTTAAATTAACAAACAATATTTATAATTCTCTCTTTTTATTTTATTCTCTTATTCACCCAGCAGTTCCTTCGCCTCTTCCAGCATCTTCAGGTTATCGGCCGCTCCGGCATAGCCGGCAGCCTGTGCGCGGCGGAACGCATCGCCGGCTTCCTTCATCTGCCCGTTCTTGAAGTAGGCTACGCCCAGCAGGTTCACCAGCGAGGCATCCTGCGCGTCCTTCAGCAAGCCGATGGCTTCGGCATAGTGACCCGTCTCTATCTCGGCCAGGGCGGCGTTGTTGCGTGCCGTCACGTTGTCGGGATAGGTCTCCACGGCCACGTGCAGGGCTTCGCGGTAGGCATCCGTGTTACGTCCGTAGCTGTCGGCCACCTGCTGGATTTCGGCCACGCTCAGCAGGTCGGGACGCGAGTGCAACAACCTGCGGGCTTCCTCCAGGTCGAAGTGGCGCACGTTGTACTCGATGCGGTATTCGTTGCGGCGCAAGGGGCCGTACATCTCGTTCAGCACACGCTGGTAGATTTCGGGAGGAACCAATGCCTTGATTTTCTCTTCGCAGGCATCCTGGTCGCCCTCGCACTGGTCGATAATCTTCAGCACCTCGTCCTGTTTCAGCAGGTTGGGGTATTTCTCCACTTCCTTGCGCAGGCCTTCCCAGTCTTCCCCCTTCCAGTCCACATGCCACAGCGACTCGTCCAGTTCGGGGTTCTGCTGCTGCACGTAGGCCACGAACTTCTGCGCACGGCGTTTGGACAGCTCCATGTTGTAGGCCACCGGGGCTTCGGGTGAAGCATAACCCGTGACGTAAATACCGGTGATGGTCAAATCCTTGTTCTCCTTCACGGCGTCGATGGAAGCCTGCACGCTGGCCAGCTCGGCACGGTTGTTCTTGTAGCCCGGCAACACGTTGTGGCTGTCCTGGCGGTATTGCAGGCGGGCCGTGCGAACCTCCGAACGGCGCTTCACCGTCTCTTCCTTGGGCTGGGCAACGGGTTGCATCAGGTATTGCGGTTCTTCGTAAGGCAGCACGTCGCCCGTGGCAAGCGTTTCGTCGCCCTCGCTGCAAGCGGCACAACCGGTGACGTAGCCGCGCAGGTCGAGGCGTCCGTCCACCATCCAGCGCCGGAACGGCACTTCCGTCTCGTAATGCACCGTCTGCGCCCGACCGTTCCTGCGGCGCAGGGTGGTCTGCGCATCGCTTGCTTCCAGGTCACCCAGGCTGCGCTGGCGGGACAGCACCTTGTTTCTGACTTTTCCGTTCACCTCAATCGGTTCAAGTGCCTGCTCCTGCGTGCCGTCGGCCGACACCAGTGTGGGAACCAACCGCAGGGAATGCTGGTTTTTCATATCCAGCGCGTCCATGTTAACGTCCATGGCCACCTTGACCATGCGGCCCTGTTTTTCCACGCTGCGGTTTTCCACTTTCACGTTTTCCAGGTAAGCGGTCTGCGCGAAGACTGCGGGACACGCAGCCAGCAACCATGCCATGAGTATTCTTGTCTTTTTCATATCAAGCCTCCTTATTTAATGATGTATATAAGAGAGACGGCAGCCTTGGTCACACCCAGGTAGTTCTTCACGCCGTCGCCTTTCCACTCGCCGCAGTGCGGGCACTCGTAGCGGTCGTAGTGCGCACGCACGTAGCCCAGGCCCAGCGCCGCCTCGATGCTCCAGCGCTTGCCCAGCAGCCACTGGTAGCCGTACACCAGGCCGGCGCCGTAGTAATATCCCTCATACCGATGGTCCCTCAGCCCTTTGTAGATGCCGAAAGGCAGCTTGATGCCACCCACGTTGTACTGTCCGCCCAGCAGGTGAGCACCCAGGAAGTGCCCGTTGAAGCGTTCGCAAAACCAGTAGCGCGCCTCGGGCTGCGCCATCCAGTGTTTCCACTTCTTGTTGTCGTTGAACGTCCAGCCGTTGTAGTTGGCCGACAGGTCGAGCGTCCACTTGGGAGCCAGGCCAATCTCGGCGCCCAGGTTCACCGTGGCCGTTGCGTCGTAGAGCAGGTTGCTCTTTACGGCCAGGTCTTGGGCAGATAAAGAGATGCTGACAAGCAGCACCAGGAGCGTGAGACTTCGTTTCATGATTTTCATTATTTGTAGCATGACTTTTTTATTCCACACGTTTACTTCGCCGTATCCGTTACTTTGTAGGTAACGGAACACACCGACCGCATGGTTGCAGGCTGCGTTGTCCGGACGCGGACACCGTGGGGCAACACAGAGCCAAAAGGTGGCACACCCGGAACAGGAGACACCCAAAACGGGAAAAGGCTGTCTGTTTGAAATGAAAATAAGCCCGGTTTACACTATCGGGTAATGATATTTTTATGTATACTGACACATTGAAATCCGCCTGGGAATTCGGCGAATTATTTCCATAAATCCTTACAAAAGAAACCTGCGTCCCAAAGACACCATGTACCTACCTTCTTCGTACCAACTTCGTACCTCCTTCGTACCTGTCGGCCCGCTATAGACACGAACAAAACACGAATAAAATATGACAAAACCAGGAGAAGGGACGGAGCGGTGCAAGACGGGAACTGTACATCTGTCCGCTGTCGTCGTGCCCGAAACGCACGCTTGCCAATTGCTTGTCTTGTCTGAAACAGAAAATGCTCTTTCACCCTGTACATCACACGATTGAGTACCGTATGAAAAGCCTATCTGTGGTTATGTCCAATAATTTTAACTGTGTTAATATACAGTTTTAAATAAAAGATTTTTTTAATTTGTGATTTTTTCATACCTTTGCGAAACAATCCATAAGTTCCGTTACCTATAAAGTAACGGTTCCATTTCCATCCAACCGGCTTTTACGATTGATTTCTCCGCCCTTTTGCAAAGCATGTCAAGAGGCAAAAACATGTGCCAGAATCTCCTTGTTCATCGTCCCTATCTGTTCTTCGGTATGTTGCTTAAAATAGGTTTCGGTAACCTTTACGGACGAATGCCCCATCGCATTGCAAATCAGTTCCTGCTGGTAATTCCGGTAATTGGCAATGGTGGCCCAGCTATGGCGGGCACAGTAACTGCTCAAAGGCTGTGAAATTCCAGCCGCAAGCCTCAGCCGGTTCAGGCAGGCATTAAAATTACGCAAGGCATTCTGATATTGCCGGTAAGCCCCTGCCCCCGTCTGGCTCAGAAAAGGGAATAAATAAAGAGAAGATTCATCGGGATTCTTCAGTTTCTCTATCAGCGACATGGCTTTCGGTTCTACCCTTACCGTAATCCAGGTTCCCGTTTTGCGCCGGCGATACATAATCACATCGCCCTGCAAGTCGCAACGCCTGAGATAGGCAATATCGACAAAGGGAATGCCACGCAACATAAACAGCAGCAAAAACAGCATACGCGCCCGGTCGACCTCATGTTCCACCCCCGGGCAGGTTTCTTCCATGCGACGCCACACCTGTTCGTCGAGCGCCCGTTTCACCGTGACCCGCGTTCCGGTATATACTCCCTTGAAAAGCCGCGGACGGTAAGGCGCCTGCCCGGCATCGACAGCCCTGAAATAGACGGCACGCAGCATGCGCATGTAGGTGGAAATGGAATTCCAATGCAGCCTCCTTTTGATCAGGTAGTTCTGAAAACTCTTCAACCACAGCGGAGTCACTTTGTCAAAGGCAAGCGGAACACCTTTCGTAAAATCGAGTACTCGGTTCAATGTACTGCGATAAACATGCGCCGTGCCCATGCGCTCTTCACGTTCCAGCTGCACCACCAGTGCAGCCATGTAGTCGGTCAAATTCTTTTTCTTCTGATTCATAATGAACTCAATTTATGTATTTGAGCACAAAATAAAAAAAGAGGCTGTATCAGTATGCGAAAATCAGATTTTCGCATGGATACAGCCTCTTTTACAAACAAAACAAATATTGTCCCGCCAAGCTTCGCCAAACCTGCGCGGGAAAAGACACCTCACGGTGGTTTATCTGAAATGCGATTCACATCACCTAACCTGTCACGGTCAGTTAACGAGGTCGTGAACATCCGACCAATCTGAAGTGATGCTTACATTGGCGTAATCGTATCCGGTTGATTCGTCTATGCTGATCGGGTTATCATTATCATCTGAATTATCTACGGTTTTTTTCGTCCCAATTGAATAGAAGTTATTACATTTTATATCATACTGATAGCTTGAAGCAGTCAGTTGATCATCTTTATCACCGCCGCTTCTCAAAGGCACGCTGAGAATCAGGTGTTCGTCCGCATCCCAATAGCAAATGTTGAGTGTGGCGCATTTGGGCTCCTTTACTCCTGAATCATAATGACTGGGATAAGCCAGTAGGAAACAACTGCCAAACAGCGTGTTTTTTTTCGCAAGCCAACCCCGATATTTCTGCCATTCCCTCAGCCAGGATATACGAATCACTGAATTTATAGTAATCTCCTGAAACAAGGTATGCACTGTTATAGTTCGAGGCCTTCTTCATGTCGAAGGTCAGATAGTTTACCCACACCGAACCGTTCCACCCATCAGTATTGATACCGTTGTAAACAGAATTATCCAGCAACGAAGCCGGCAAATAAAATCCAGTTACTTCTGCTTTACCCGACACTGTGACCTTTTCCACTTTCGTGTTGTTTACAAAAACCGGAGCTTCCTTGAAATAAGCCATCAGACCGGCCACCTGACGTGTCAATACAATCTCAGGCACAGTCTCGAATTTACCAAACTGATTGACACCTACAAATTCGCCGCTGTTGCAACCGGCAAAAATCTCCTGCACCGAGGTTACACCTGAAACCTGATAATAGTACTTATTGCTTGCTCCCACCAGAGTCATGGATGATTCATATGGGAAAGCATCGGAATCGCCTGTCCCGCTCGTGTAATTGTAACCATAAGCTATGATCCTGTAAACACCTTCGGTCATGCCGCTGAACTTCACACAGATTTTATCACTATAAGTCGAAGGCAGCTTCAAGACATTACCGTCTACCGTATAGCCGGAAACCGTCTCTCCACTCGTCTCATTGATAACGCCCTCAAGTGTTATATCCCCGTTTTCCGTCGTTCCATCTTTCAGGAACTTGAAGGCAATCCGGTTCACGTTGTTCAGTGCTTCTGAAGAGCCGATGGGCCGTGCGGCACGGGTACTTGTCGTATTCGACAGCGAGATTCGGATGATATCTTCTCCCTGGCCGAGAGTCAGGTCGTTGTTACCCGAAGATTCAATCACTTCATTCGTACAAGCTGCCAACGCCATCATTGCAACGAGGGCAGCAGGTTTTAAGATATTGACTTTCATACTCAAACAATTTAAGTGAAACATTTTTTATTACATAGATCCGGGGTTTGTTTATGCTCTAATTTTCAAGATTGATTATCTCATTCCAACCATCGTCCAACAGGATGAAAGCGTCTGTCGTGCCCGTATCGGCATCGTACACATAGCGCAGGACGGTAATCTCGTTCCGGCTGAAGGTTACCGTCACCGGTTGCAACGCTATGACAGCCTCCTCCATATCAGGGCTGTCGTACAGATGTGCCTCGACATTGCTCCCGCTCTCCGATGCCGACGGGGCAATGTAGGTGTAGCTCACATAAGACGACGTTCTGCCCCATGTCCTTTCGGTGACAACATCCTCCGATTCCGAATAGTGCAGTTCATAATCCACGTTTCCCATCACATTGGAAACGACCTTTTGCGACCATCCAATTCCGTCGGGGAAGCCCTCGGCCTGTATAATGAGCTTGCCTTTCAGACGCTTCAGCTTTACGACATACTCGTAGTGCCATTCGTCATAGAGCAGTTCATCGGCCGTCATGTAGACGTCGTAGCCCTCGACACTGCCCGTATGCAGGTCGTAGGTATCAAAACGGCCGTCGGCCAGGATTCCTTCTTCGCTGTTGATGTTGCCCCATACCATCAGCCCGTAGCGGCCGAAGGGAAGGTCTTCCGGCAGATAGACGGTGGCCATTGCCGCATCGCCGGTCACCTCGTGCAGATGGCGCACCATGACTATTTCTCCGGTCTCGAGGTCGTAAAGAGCATAGAACAGCTTTTGGATGTAGCTTCGGAAACTCATGGTTTCGTCGATGCGGTGCTCCAGCCCCGTCTGTTGCTCTACAAAATCAATGTTGCTGTAATTCTTGTCCTGTATATCAATCATCACTTGCAACGGCGGGCACGGCTGTATGTCATCGCGTATGCACGATGCCAGCAGGACAAGCGTTGCAGCCAACAGCCACACAGGATCATATATCGTCATATTTCTCATTATTCTACCCAATGTGTCCTATTCTGATTCCACCATTTTCCGGAAAGCCTCGTCGTTGCGATAGCGGGCAAAGTCCGGTTCGTCCATGGCCCGCCTGCGCAGGCTTTCTTCGCGACAGGCTTCGGTCATGCCACGATAAAAACCGGCATCGTCGTACAGGCGTGCCGCAACAAGCGCACGGACGTATGCCGCCAACGGAGTATTGTCTTCCACTCCGTCCATGATGTCTTTAGCTTCTTCATTACGCGCCACGCTCAGGGCCATGATGGCACTGTTCACGTCACGATAGTCCTTCAGCAGGCGGTAAGCCTCGTTCAGCTTCCGTTGCCGTGCCTTCAGCAGCCCCAGGTTGTAGCGCGCCTGGGGCAACTCCACATCCTGCAACAATTCCACCGCCCGTTCGTAATCGCCCGCATAGACATAGCTCGCAGCCAGTGTATTGAGCACCTCCGGTGAAAATTCCTTCAACCGGTTGAGCGTCCGCCTGGCTTCTGCTTCCCGCCCATTGCGCAGGTAAAGTACGGCCAGGTTGTTTGCCGATACCTGAGACTGGGGGAAATAGTTCATCAGCGTGCGGTAAACCTCTATCTTGCTGCTGTCCGAAGCAGCCAGCGAAGCCACCCGCAACAGTTCGTCTTCATTGAACGCATCGGGGCGTGCAAGGTACATGGTTTGCAGTTCACTGTCTGTAACAAAGTTGCGCAAGGTATAAGTGTATGTATATTCCACCTTACGGTCTTTCTGCAAGTACTTGCTCCGTATGTCGGGCCAGCAAGACAGGCGGCGTATGTATCGCTCCTGCACGTCGTCGTTACCCTCGGTATAGCGGAGCAGGATGTCTTTTACAGCCAGCGAATCAGGATGCCCGTCAGCCAACATGGCCTGGTAAACCGGCCACCAGCCCTCGGGACGCGACCCCACGGCAATAAGCCGCCGGATATCCGGCCGTATGTCCAGCTCGTCCACCAGCCAGCGTCTGGCCGAAGCTGCACGATTACGGGCCAGGGTAGTATTAAATACATACGGGCCGTCGGCCGATGCCATACCATAGATATGAATATCCTTGATTGTGGCCAACGTATCAGCCAGGACTGGACGCAAAGCCGCAATCATCTGCTCCAATTCACGGCGGTTGTTGCCCAACTCCAGATTAATATCGTGGCGGTTGATGACAAATTGCAATAAGGCTTCGCCCCTTCCTTCCCGCATTTTGGGACGGATGACAAACTCCGGTTCAATCCAAGCCAGGTCAAACGCCTCCTTGGTATTGATCAGTGTAGCCAAACTGCTTATGGAAGCGACTTCCACCGTATCGATACCTGTACATTCGCCGCATCCGTCACTGCTTACAACGGCACGTATCCGTCCGGTCTCCAAATCTTCGGGTATGGCAAACGCCTCCCGGTAAGGCAGCTCAAAAGGACGGGAAAAATTCTTTGCCATCCACCGGCCTGACCGGTATGGGTCCTGGTAGCCGTCAATCACCTTTTTGCGCTCCATCTTCTTTTCGTAGATGGGAGCGTCTACCACCAGCGGTGCCAGTTCCTTCCGCACCTCCCCGTTGACAAGCAGCTGCGGAACAATCACCAGCCGGCTGCGTTTGGAAATATAGTGTCCGGGAATTTGGAAGGCGGTTTCCAGTACAACATTTCCGGCGGTATCAGGAAGCAAGACACAGGAGTCGGGCGTGACAGAAATCCGTTTCACGGCTTTTTTGCCTGAAGCACAACCCGCCAAGAAGAAGGTAACGAGCGGCCATACAATGATACATAGAATATATTTCTTCATGCGCTACCTTTTTTAGAAAACATAAATCAATGAAACAGCCGCCTTAGTAGGGCCTAAATAATTGAGTCTTTCGCTTGTTTTGCACTTTTCGCAATAAATGCGCGGGCTCTTGTCAAACCAAAGATGGGCATACCCCAGACCAATGGCAGCTTCCAGATTCCAATGTGGAGAAAGTATCCAGTCGTAACCGTAAGTGGTTCCACCGCCGGCCAAATAACCATCGTAACGCTTGCTTCCAAATCCGCCGAAATATTGCGCCCCATGCAGGTGTAATCCGATGAAATGGCCTTCAAACTTTTCACAAAACCAGTACTTCATTTCAGGCTGCACCAACCAAAAACGCATTTTCCTGTCACCCTTGAAAGTCCACGGGTTGTAGGCGGCAGCAAGTTCCACAGACACCTTGTTCCCAACCGCCAACTCCAATCCCAAATTGGGACTGGCAGTCAGCCAGAACAAAGTGTTGGACTTCACGGCCACTTCCTGTGCCGACAACCGTGTTGCAAATACGGTAGCCACACACAAAAATAAAATCAATATAAAGGAATATCTACACATGCCAATCTTGCAATTGTTCGTTTTGTTGGTATCGATGGTTTCAGTATGTCACCCTCACCAAACTATCACTTCGCCAAGCGTTCACCGGCCTTTGGACAGAGCAAAGTTAAAAACACACCCCGCGCGACACGGTTTCATACCCACAAATTCGCTGTACCAAAAAAACAAAAAAATCAGCATGCTACACGAAAGCCATCCGGCTCAAACCCACAAGATACTAAGCAGCAACGCCTTACTGCGCCATACATGCACACGATACAAGATTGGACAACCTTACGAAAAGGGGAAACGCCTAAATACAAAATGTATCTTTTGAAACTTTTTATATACGATATGAAACCAACCCCCATCACAAGAACCATCACCAAGCGGATATTATATCCTACGAACAACCGCATGTGAAGGTGTATCAAAACGAAGTGCCACTATCCAAGAGGCTTTTGCTTTGCCACCCCTCATTGCACCTCTGCACAAAAGACAAAAAAATCGTCCCAACAGAACGACCTGAAAACTAAAACATCCTACGCTTGATAAACTGTTTGGGGGTAAGCCCCGTTACCTGTTTGAACTGTCTGTAAAATGAAGTTTTCGATCCGAATCCAGCCTGCTCATACAGGTCATCCATACTGTCAAAACCACCGTTTTCCATCTGCCGGATTACATAATTCACCCTGTATTCTGCCAGCCACGTACTGAAACTGCTACCTGTCATCCGGTTTATGGCCGTCGAAAGATAAGTACGGTTAGTCACAACAGCCTTGGCAAGCAATGGCATATTCAGATCCGGATTAAGAAACGGACGCTCCTTCTCCATCACAACCAGTACACGATAGTACAGTTCGCGATAAAAATCATCATCTTTCATCTCTCCGGAAGAGGAATCTTCGGATTCTTCCTTACCGGAATCACCGGCATCCGGCTTTATCGAGAACAAAGGAGTATTTTGGTTAGCAGCCAGATACAGGTTTATTTCGCGCCATTCAATATACCGTCTCATCAATGCCTCAAAAAGCATACGGATCTGGCGTTTCTTATTCCGCCAGTAAACAATGCCTCCCGCCACCAATATCAACAACAGCACTACAGTCAAAGTCAGAATAACGACTTCCATCCTACGTTTCACCAGCAAATCTTCAGCCTGAATAATCTGTTTCTCCTTACCCGCCACGTCCAACTTCACCGAATAATAAGCCAGCATTCCATTCATTCGATAATCGTAATATTGTTCACAAATATGTTTCCAAACAGGCATGAATTCCACGACATGCGCTTTATCGTTTTTCCTCAGATAAGTATCCATCAAGGGATTGGCCACTTCAAACAATTGATAAGTAACAGGTTGGGCAATAATCATATCCTTCGATTCATTGTAATAGCGTGCCGCCTTATCTTCGTCGCCTGCCAAATCGTAAGCCCTTCCCAACCTGAAACAGACGGTTTCAAAGGAAACCGCACTTTCTCTCACCGGATGATATTCATCATACAAGCCCTGCAATATACCGATAGCGCGGTCTAAAGAGTCGGGCGTTTCGGTTAAATACCAGCCTTTGAGCAGACGGGTAAGATACTGTACGGAACGATAAGAACCTGACAACATATCCTCTTCCTTCAGCTGTAACCGGTCAATCAATGACATATAATAAGAAGCAGAATCATATTTCTCCGTATATACCATGTGCATGGACTTTGCCAAATATGCATTTGCCCTCGACAACACATCACTCTGTTCCGAACAAGCCATCACCTTATTAAAAAGAATATTCGCCTCATCCTCCAATTTCCAATTGGAATAAATCAATGCAAGCAAATTAGATGCACGGGTCAAACACTCCAGGTTACCCAATGAATCGGCAACCTCTATCCCCCGCTGAAGACAGACAATTGCTTTTTTCAATTCATTGCTATTCATATATATGGAAGCAGAAAGTGCAAAAGAATGCACCCAAGCCGGAAGCTGGCGAGGTGCCAGACAGGAAGGAGGGATAGCCATCATTTCGTCACACAATGCCAGGAAAGTGTCCAACTCGCTATAAGACATTAGCATGTTGTTAACTACAAAATGATAAGCACTGTCAAAACGCTGTTGAATCTCCACATGCTCTACAGAAGGATTTTTCCGTGTACACGAAAAGCACAAATGGCTCAAAAACAATACAAAAATAAACAGGTGCAGTATCCTGCAACTTTTTTTTCTCTCCATGAATGTTTGTTCTATTTGTCTAACTATAACGTCTTCAAAAATAGGAAAATCCGAATAGAATTACAAACTCAAAGCACATTTTTTAAGATAAATAAAACACAAAAAAAGGCTACCCCAAATCCGTTTGAGGCAGCCCCTTTATCATAGTTCCAGAGACAGTTCGTCGTAAGCACTCAATTTAGGGCATACCCCTTTGAGAGGGCACTTTTCAGTGCCCTAAATCGAGTTTTGTTAATTAATTAGTTTTGAATTTAACATTGGCTGGTAGCCAAAGTGATTTTGCCAGGAACCATGTTAACATAGTCTCTGTAACCGTTAAAGATATTTTTGAAAAAGGTTCCGATGAAGTTCCAGACAGAACTGCCATGAAGCTTTACCGTTCCTATTACACTATGATAAGTGGCAGCCATCTCAGCACCCGCATCACTGCCATAATGAAGTGAATTGTTGCGTTGAGTAGTCAGCTTCCGGATGGTCCGCTCTGCCAGATTGTTGTCTATCGGAAGATCTCCATCGCCCAGAAAAGCAAATAGTTCCTTCCAAAACTTCTTCAAGTAATTAAGAGCTTCTGTATAATACTGACTTCTAAATTCTGAATTCTTCGACAGTTCACTCTCTAACAGGCTGCGCAATTCTATCAGGTGTTCTTTCGTTTCCAAACTTTGCCTTTCCCGTAGCCTCTCTTCCGGAGTAAGACCGGCTTCATCATAAATATGTTCTTTAGAAAAGAACCACTTTAAAAGCTTTGAAAAACATTCGGCTACCGCTTCGCCTCCTTGATTAGCGGCTTTAACGAACTTATTGTTCATATGAGACATACAGACCTGATGTATAGTATCCTTAAACTGAGCTGATTTCAACTCATCACCGATAAAAACATAAGCATTGTAGCCGTCGGACATGATACTCTTCAATTCCGCATCACCCAGGAAGTCCGTAAGTACATCACGACCGCGGGAGCCGTTCTCATAGAAGAAAATGGCTGTTTTCTGAGCCTTGTTGACCAATACCCAAATATAGCACTTCTTGTAGTGGTCATATTTGCGCACTTTACACCAGGTCTCATCGCAGTTCACAATCGAGTCCTTTTCCAAAGCAACAGACTTCAATACACGAACTAGTTCATCAAGGTATTTCTTGCCTTTCTTTAGCCAGTTGTGCAAGGTGTTTCTAGAAATGGTCATGCCCATATCTGTCAGCCATTGGTGAAGATGACCGAAGGTCACATTCTTTACATAAACTTCATAGGCTATGGCCTGCAGAAATTCAGGAGTGGCTTTAGTACCCTCGAATTTGGTTATTACCTGTGGATGACCTTCAGAGGGGAAATACCCCCACTTGGGCTTTTTACCAGGCTCTGCATAATGAACCATCTCAAAACATTCTTCCGTAAGGAAAGTACGGAAACTGAATACACGTACCATCCTTCTTTCAATGATACGTCCGGGAACCTTTGACAAATCAGAAGGATGCTCTATCGGTTCACCCGCTACTCCCATCGTTTTATATCCGTCGGGACGATTGCTCAGGTCACGTTCCTTTCGGGGAAGAGCCGCCTCATTCAGAGATTCGTTATTATCTACAGAATCCGTACGGAGTGTATCGTCCGTGCCGTCATAATCGTCTTTCTCCTTTTGTCGGTCAGAAGCACTCTTTTTAGCTTTAGAGTTTATCCGTTGACGTCTGTCGCCAAAATGTTCCTGATTGGCAAAATCAAGTTTTTCCTGAAGAGACTTTGCCTTACGTTCTGCCGATTTGCGAAGCTTACGCTCTTCCGATAACTGATTTTCCAAATCAGACTGTTTCGAGTGTATAGAGGTCATCTGCTCTTTCAGTTCCTTCATCTGAGCCATGAAATCCTCCAAAACAAGCTCCATCGCCCGCTTGGTCAACTCATCCTCCTGATGTTGTTCCGCCAAGTACTGAATAAACCGGTCTTTTTGATCGTCTGCCATACCTTCACTATAATTTATAGGGTTCCGTGAGTAGGTTTCCCTACTCAACAACTCCCTTTTTGAGTCGATTATATGTTGCAGTTCGATCATCTTTAAACCCTTGATTTATAGACATAAAGGTACTGAAATAATCGCAAAACCGCAAGTAAACAAGCATATTAATTATCTGATTTTTAATACTTTAACTACCGGATTCTCCAGTATCAGAACCACATCTTTCCAGTCAATACGATAAACAGTGTCTGTCCCATTCCGCTCTACTTTCATGAACTGATAGCCTGCCACAAACTTCTTTTCGAACAGGCTGTATGAACGATTGTCAAATGAAAACATACGGACTATTCTTCGATTTCGAGACATGACAATAAAGACATCCCCATCACACGGTTCCCTGTGAAGCCGTTCACGAATGATAGATAACACACGGCTGTGCTTGCAACGCATATCGGTAAAGTCACGGACATAATAAAAATGATTCAGACCGGTAACACTCAGCATAAACCCTCCAGCTTCTCTACCATACGGACCAAATCCTGGTAGCTTAGATTCTTTTGGGACAAGTGTAATCCATTACTGATACGAATATCTATCCATATGCGGACAGGATAGTCAGTACTACTTTTTGATACTGGTTTAGGTTGATCACCGGTCTTGTCTTTTTCCTCATGAGTAAGCCCAGGAGCACCATCAACTTGAACTTCAACTACTTTTTTGCGAGTATCCTTAAACCATTTTTGGAAAATGTTATAAGGAACTTTGTTCTTGATACAAAACGACTGGAGAGATTCTCCATGAGGCAAAGCCTCGCTCTGGTACTGAAAGTAAAACCTTTCAAGATCTTCACTGCTATACATAATTCTATAAATTTTGCTTGGCAGCGAAGTTATCTATTTCAATTAATAGCCATTTTTTGACTGCTTACCAAATAGGAATAATAAAAACAGACTTTGGTATCCTGCTGCAATTTAATTTTAAGCAATAATTTTATTACTAAATCTGCAAAAGAAGGAACATACTTTTGATAGAGATAATCTTTTTTTGTGAAAAGATAATCATCAATGGTTTTTGATAAAATATTCTTTACTTGGCTATTAAAACACATTCGGTCATGATACAAAAAATAAGAGCAATCTGAAAATGAATTATGTTTTCTAACTATTGCGTATAATACAGAATCACGAATCCATCCACCAATAAAATAAGTAGCTAATGCCGCTATAATAACAAAAAAAGCCAAAACAACCCAAAAACAATGTTGCCAAAAAGAATATTTACTTTTAGGCATTTGAGCTTTATATTCTTCTATATACTCATCCTTAATAGTATTCCACTGCTTAGTACTTGGATCATATACA
>Ga0192240_10393_pt1 | contig 18665 bp, 16 predicted proteins | sample Koala_Koa27_H3_FD_131237 | JGI IMG/M metagenome (GOLD analysis project Ga0192240, IMG submission 131237) | Enriched cells from koala feces incubated with labeled cellulose particles, San Francisco Zoo, California, United States - Koala_Koa2-7_H3 ...
TTTCGAACCCAATTTGAAATTTTTTTGTAAAAGATTGTATTGCTTTTTTTGCATCCTTTTTCAAAGTAATATTTATTAAATATTTTTCAATGGTCTTGAGATATGCATCTTTATCATATTTTGAGTCAACCTTTTCCAATAATTTTTCACAAATACTTTCTTCTAATGAAAAGTTACTACTATAGTTTTGGGTTGAAAAAATCTCCGTTTCCTGCCTAATATAAATTAGTGCGTTCCTTGCCTGATACAATTTTTAAAGGATAGTAAGGCCGATAATATGAGGCGTTTATGTGAGGCAATTGCTGAAAATGAAATAATTATAGAATTACCTAAACATATAAAAAACTTTTCCCTCTACATCACTTATTGTAGTCTGTTCTTCACTGCTAGGACAAAATAGATTAGATATTCGCAAATGGCATTCCGGAATACGCCTCGTAACCGTATTAAAAGGAAGCATTTGAAACACAACTTTATTTTGAAGTGCCCGCTCTGTAAAATTTCTAAATGCATGTGGATACTTTATCGCTTGCTTCGGATCTCCAACTATGTATAAATAAATACTTTCAGCTAATGTTTCAAACAAAGCCAATGCATCCTCGTCCAAATCTTGAGCTTCGTCAATAAAAAGTGCACCTATCGACGCTTGCAAATATTCAATTATCGTTTTCTTTTTGTTACAAACTGCATTAGTTTCACCTTTTCGACATACTATCATTTGTTTTGCTTTATTAAAAACCTGTGAATTATGGATAATTCCTATTTCATTTAGCTTCTTTATCTGATATCTTTGTAATTGTGGTTTAGTAGGCAATTTCATAGAAGTTGCCTTAGAATATGCCCTTCCAAAATAGTATTTACTAAATGGATATAGTAATTCGTTCAACAAAAAACTATGAACCGTTTCGATACAAATATTTGCTGGAATCTGTCCATTATTTAATTCACACATTCTTCGTAGAATATTAAACTTAGCATCATTTGTGAAAGTAATTACATATATTACTTTGTCATCTTTTTTATTCTCATAGCACATCAACACTTTTTCTGCCAACGAATATGTTTTTCCCGCACCTGCTCCTGCTATTTGTACCTGACTTAATAATTTTTCACACACTCTATAATTTCTCCTATATGTTTAGGTAATTCTATAATTATTTCATTTTCAGCAATTGCCTCACATAAACGCCTCATATTATCGGCCTTACTATCCTTTAAAAATTTTGATGCAGCTTCTCGCGTTTCAAAATAATCCTTAATTACTGTCTCGTTTTTTCCTGTTGCCGCCAAATCATCTTCTAATGTATACCCCTCTGTCGTTCTAACAAAAATATTTTCATTTTCATCGTCATAAGTCTGATGTTCTTGCTTTGCATTAGGCTGATTATCAAAATCCCTTACTACCCCTATACAACTCGTTGAATCTTCTTTATGTATTTGTAACCAGATATCCAGAAATGTTTTATAGCCTTTTTGTCCAATCGCAATTACCTCAATTTCATTTAAACTTTCTACCTTTTTGTCTAAAAAGGTATTTATAAACATTTCTTCTGTGGGGCCTTCTACTAAAATCAAACGTTTTGCAAATAATATCTTCAATATATCAAAATTAGGACGTTTTGCTAAATAGTTTACCAATTTATCATCCACCTGTTTTAAAGATATTGCTTTACCATTTTTAAGAACAACCACATTATTTAATTTCAATTTATTAATTACTTTTGGATTATGAGATGTTATCAATAATTGCATAAAATCATTTTTTACTTCCACACTCTTTTTAATAAAATCTAAAACCAAATTAAAATTATTTACACATAGATGTGCTTCCGGTTCCTCAATACAAAGGAAATCAAATGTTTTATCATTATTTTGAAAGTAGCTAAACAAAAGAATTAGGTACATAAAATTTCTTGTTCCCAGCCCTTTTTGATAAAGAAATTCCTCTCCATATCCAATATTTATATTTGTGAATATATTTTTTAAATTAGGAAAATTTGGAATGAGCTGCATCTCATCAATAAAATCTTTCAAATTCTCAAACTTCTTATTTTCCTGTATTTTTTCAAAGATTTTCTTAAATGATTTTATATCTTGTATTTCATCAAAGAATTTATTATATGAATCCTCAATCTGTGCACGATCTTCCTTTGTTATACTTCTTTCAATTAATGAACTCACTAATTTGTAAGAATATTGTTTATCACTCTCAGAAAATGTATCACGTTCTGCATTTATAATACTGATATTAAAATTCTTTACTTTATCTTTATTTATACTTTTAGAATTATTAACCGAGTAAATTCTATACTCATATTTTTCCACAGGTATCATAAAATTTTCTACTTTATCTTGAAGGAAAAGACATTCCTCTATAAAATCTCTTAATTTGCAAGGTGCATATGCATATTCTACTTCAAAGCATATTTCATCTTCTTCGTTAAGATTAATCCAATCCTTCAATAATTGCTTTTGATATTCTGTTTTTGCATCAACAAATGTAATCTTTACTTTCACAATCGGTATTTTCTTATATACTGATTTGATAAAATCTTTATCTTCTAATTTTTCTGATATCTCTTTCGCATTTTCTTGTAAGTAATTTTGAAACCTCTCTACAGACTCTTTATTTATATCTGTAATAGATAAAGAACGTGAAAAATATTGTAAACCATTATTATTTAGTACCAATCGTATCGCATCTAAAAGATTCGACTTTCCTGCATCGTTTTCACCAATAACAATTGTAAACTGGTTTAAAGGTATATCAATATATTGGAAATTACGAAAATTTTCAATATGAATATTTTTAATGTACATCCCGCTTCTCCTTCGTCTTTCAAGATATGATAATTTTACCATACTTATTTATTTCTTTCTACGAAAAAAGACTATCATAGTACATATCTGTTACTGTCAAGTAATCGTTGGAAACGCCTTTTCCAGATTTATCTTGTACCCATTTAATTAACATTTTTTCTTTGCCAGTCCTTTTGCCAAAACGTTCATTTTTCTTACCCCACCTCAGTAACACCAAACAAATTTCAGTCCTTCCAAACAGAAAAACACAACCTCATATCTGTCCGAAACCACGAAACCCTTTGATTTACTGGGCTTTCTTGGACAGAAGGCAGACGATTTCGACATGCACCGTCCCAGGAAACATATCGCACCCCCTAACCTTCCCAACCACATACCCCCCATCCGCCAGATACCGCAAGTCCCGGGCCAGCGTAGCGGAATCGCAGCTTACATACACAACCTTCTCAGGCCGCATCTTAAGGATTGTATCCAGACAGACCTTGTCGCAGCCTTTCCTGGGGGGATCCACCACAATCACATCCGCATGTATCTGGTTCTCTTCGTACTGTTCAGGCAGCACTTCCTCTGCCTTACCAACAAAGAATTCCACATTATCCATTCCATTCAGCGCCGCATTCCTGCGTGCATCCTCAATGGCCTGGGGAACAATCTCCACTCCATAAACTTTCTTAGCTTTCTGTGCTAAGAACAGGGAAATCGTCCCTATCCCGCAGTATAAGTCCCAAACCGTCTCATTGCCGCTTAAGTCCGCGTATTCAAGGGCTGTCCCATATAATTTCTCAGTCTGCACCGGATTGACCTGATAGAAAGACAGCGGGGAAATCTGATACTGCACATCCCCGATATAATCCGTAATATATCCCGGCCCATACAGATTGACAATCCTCTTACCCATAATTACATTTGTCTTTTCCATATTAACACTATAAGAAATGCTGGTCATCCCTTTGACCTGGCACAGACTTTCCACCAAACGCCCTGCCAGGCTGTCTGCCATACCATTCTCCCGACAGTCCTCCCGGCTGCCTTCCATACGCTCCTCCCGGCTGCCTTCCATACGCTCCTCCCGATAGTCCTCCAGTCTACCTTCCGTACGTTCCTCCCGACAGTCCTCCAGACCGCCTTCCATGCAGTCCTCCCATCTATCCTTCCGTCTGTCCCCAGCTTTTTTTCCCAACGACCTCCCATTTATCACAAGGCACACCATCAGTTCCCCGGTCTTAAATCCCTTCCGGATTAGGACATGCCTTACAAGTCCTCTATGGGCATTCTCGTCATAAGGCTCCAGCCCGTTTTCCTCCATAAATCCTTTGATGATTCCCAGTATCTCCTGGTTTTCTTCCACTCCCAGAAGGCAGTCATCATTTCCAATAATATCATGGGTCCTTCCGGCATAAAATCCCGCAATAATCTCCCCATCTTTATTCCGCCCAAATGGGAACTGGGCTTTATTACGGTACCTCCAAGGATTCTCCATTCCCATAATCGGGAGCATTTGAATCTCATCCCGTTTGAACTTCCCAATCCGCATTAGGTTATTCAGAACCTTATTCTCCTTAAAACGCAGCTGCTCTTCGTAGCTCATGGCCTGAAGCTGACAGCCCCCGCACTGGCGGGCCACCGGACAGGGCGGTTCCACACGGCCAGTGGAAGGCTCCAGCACCTCCATAAGCCGTGCAAATCCATAGGACTTCTTCATTTTCATGGCTTTTGCCCGTACCACATCGCCAATGACCGTATCCTTAATAAACCAAATGTAACCGTCAAGCTTTCCCACGCCGGCTCCATCTTCATTCATGTCTTCTATTGTCACGGTAAATTCCTGATTTTTCTCCATTATCAAGTTCTCCTGTCCTTACTATTATTCGCAATCCCTACACAATTCCCTATGTTATATCCAATCCATACATTATTCCCAATCTCCACGCTCCACCATCTCCACGATATTTACATTCCCTACACAGCTCCCATTCCCTACACTACTCCCACTCCCCACGATACTCCCATTCCCCACACTACTCCCATTCCCTACACTACTCCCAATTCCCACACCACTCCCACTCCCCACGATACCCCCATTCCCTACGCAGCTCCCACTAACCACACAGCTCCCATTCCCCCCACACACCATTCCCCAACTCACCCAAAAATCCCCACATCCAAAAAGGCTGAAAACCTCCGCGCACCGATATATCCTTCCGTCCATACCATCTGCCTCATAAGTTTTCAGCCTTTATATGTCATCTCACAATCATCACCCGGACAGCCCCGCCGGGCCGTGTTTTTTATAACACCCCAAACCCATTACACGGATTCCGAAGTCTTTCTGATGTTTGTCTCCAGCAGCCGGTTATAACCCAGCCATCCCTTATTATCAGAACCCGGATTGCCGGCGTTCAGCGCCTCAATCATGGTCTCCATCTTTGCATCCGTATTATCGGCAAAGTTCAGTGCCAGTGCTTCCAACAGCGCCGGTTTTTTGGGCGAACCGTATTCAAGCTCCCCGTGGTGGGCCAGGATGCAGTGTTTTAATTCCACGGCCAGAACTTCCGGGAATCCCGGAATGGCGCGTATGCCTTTGCCCACCATCTCTGTGCCGATTATGATATGCCCTAACAGCTGGCCGTCATCCGTATAGTCATTCTCCGGGAAACGTGACAGTTCCTTGGTCTTGCCAATATCATGGAAAATGGCTGCTGTCAGCAGTAAATCCCTGTTAAGCTGGGGATAGCAGGATGAATAGTAATCACACATCTTTGCAACGCTCAGCGTATGCTCCAGAAGCCCGCCCACAAAACCGTGGTGGACGCTCTTGGCAGCGGAGTGGAACTGGAATGCCTTTGCAAATGCCGGGCTGTCCACAAAATAAATGCTTAACAGCTTCTGAAGATATGGGTTCTTCACGGTTCCTATGCAGCCAAGAAGCTCCTCGTACATTTCCTTGATATTCTTCTTGGATACCGGCAGGTAATCTGCCTCCACGTATTCACCTTCCTGCGCCCTGCGTATGCGGCGGATATTCATCTGGTTGGAATTCTGGAACAGCGTGATGTCCGCTTCCACATGCACATAATCCATGGTCTCAAAGTCACCTACCCCAGGTGAACCCAAATCCCAGATTTTGGCGTCTATGGTTCCTGTCTTATCCTGAAGTACCAGATTGCCGTATTCCTTTCCATTCTTGGTCATTGCAATCTGCTTGTTTTTGCACAGGTACACATCCGCAATGTGCATGCCTTCCCTGAAGGTGTCGATGTATTTCATCCTTTACTTCCTCATCTTTCTAATATGTTGGCACATAAACTTCATATTCTGTTTATGATGCTCATTACAATAACGCAGCCAGGCGTTATGAACTACCTGGCTCCGATTGTTACTGAAAACTCAATTTCTTTGTACTCATCTTTTCCGCTGCGAAGGATTGCCACCTTGATTTTGTCACCGGAATGGAGTTTTTCCACCAGGTTCTGGAAATCCTTCATGTTACCCACCTGTTCCCCATTCATCCAGGTAATGATATCCCCTGCCTGTATGCCTGCATTGTAAGCAGGGCTGTCCGTAACAGTGGCAGTAACATATATGCCGTGAGGCATTCCGCTTTCTTCCATGGCAGGGCTCACCTCCTGCCCCTTAATCCCAAAATACGGGGCCGGGATTCCGTTGCTCAGCCGCTCCAGGATTCCCTTATAGTCTGAAATGGCCACCACGGTGGTCATCTTGCAGACCCCGTCCTCGTCATATTTGTCAGTGGCCCAGCCAATCAGTTCTCCTGAGATGTTCAGTAAAAATGTTCCTGCGCCCGCATCCCCGTTGGCATCCGTATAAAAAATCCTGGAGTTGCCGTCCACGGTCTGCACGTTGCGCACCACATAGGAAATATTGCCGTAATCACTGGAGTGTACAATCCCCGCCGGAGCACCCACCGCAATCACGATGTCTCCCTGCTTCACCCCATAGGAATTCCCCAGTTCAATGGCTTCCACCTTCTTGAACTGTTCGCTGTCCATCTTGGCCGCATCCACACTTACCACGGACAGTCCTGTAATGGTATCGCTCTGCTTTACGGTTCCCGCCATCATGGTGTTGTCGGGAAACGCCACCTCAATGGAGTCTGCGGCTTCAACCGCTTCCTCCGGCGTCAGTATCAGGATTTCAGAACGCGTCCTGGCGATGATGATGCCGGAAAACTGTCCTGATGTCTCAATGGGATTGTCAAACCAGTCCTTTTCATGCTGTATGGAATGGACTACCACAAGGCTGTCATCCGCGTCCACCGCAATGGCGCGCAGGTTACCGTATAATTTATTCAGGTCATCTACGGAATAATTGTACTTCTCGATTGCGCTGCGGACCAGTACGTCCACTGGTTCTGTCTCGGCAGGAACTTCCGTGGAGGGTACGGACATGGTGGCCTGGGTCGTCTCAGGATTGTCTTTGGGAATGGTAATCTGGCTGCTCTCCTCAGGTGTCTCCTGCCCCAGGAAACGCTCCGCCACCGGGCGGCTGACCACAAAGCAGATGGCTGACAGCACTCCAAACAGCACGGCGCAAAAAACAGTCAGAAGGATCTTCCTGGCAATCTGGCGGCGGGACATGGGCTGACGGACGATTTTCTCGTTGATAAACCGGTGGGACTTGTCCGACCCACGGTCCTGCTGGTTCTTATTCGGATGCTGATCTGCACGTTTATCCGCCATGGTGCTCCTCCCTTGCGAAGAATCTTATTCTCTATTATACGTTTCTTCCAGTTATTATGCAAGATTTTATATATGAAAAGATAGTAAAAAAGATAGTAAATATCATTTTTTATGGTATAATTTAAATGTCGCCTTTTGGAAAAAGGCCCTTATTAATCCAGCATTTTTACGTAAAACACAGGTGAAATCAATGAATCAGAAAGCATTAAAAACGTTAGAATACGATAAGATAATCAACCAATTAACTGAATATGCGGCGTCCCCGTTGGGCAAGGAACTGTGCCGCAGCCTTACCCCATCCTCCGACCTTGAGGAAATCCGCACATGGCAGGCCCAGACCACGGATGCGGTGACAAGGATTCGTTTCAAGGGCACTACGTCATTTTCCGGTGTAAGGGATATCGGGGATTCTTTAAAACGTCTGGAGATTGGAAGTTCACTGGGCATCCATGAATTGCTTGCCATCAGCTCCAACCTTACGGCCACTGCCAGGGCCAAGGCCTATGGACGGCACGAACCCCAGGGGGATACAAGGAACGGCGCCAACATCCCGGACAGCGATGGCCCGGATGATGATTATGACTCCCTGGAGCCTTTGTTTGCCGGTCTTGAGCCCCTAACCCCGCTGAACAACGAGATTAAGCGCTGTATCCTCTCCGAAGATGAGATTGCAGATGATGCCAGCCCGGGATTGTCCCATGTACGGCGCTCCATGAAGGTGGCTGCGGACCGTATCCATACGCAGCTGAATTCCATTCTCAATTCTAACCGTTCCTATCTTCAGGATGCGGTTATCACCATGAGGGATGGGCGTTACTGCCTTCCTGTCAAGTCAGAATACAAAAACCAGGTGTCCGGCATGGTCCACGACCAGTCCTCTACCGGTTCCACCCTGTTCATAGAACCCATGGCTATTGTAAAGCTGAACAATGAGATCCGCGAACTGGAAATCCAGGAGCAGAAGGAAATCGAGGCTGTCCTTGCATCCTTGAGCAACCAGGCCGCCCCTTACTGCGAAGAACTCCGGATGAACCAGGAACTGCTGGCACAGCTGGATTTCATCTTTGCAAAGGCCGGGCTGGCACGCCACTACAAGTGCAGTGCGCCTGTGTTCAATGACAGGGGATATATCCATATCAAGGACGGACGCCACCCCCTTTTAAACCAGCAGACAGCGGTCCCCATCAACATATGGCTGGGCAGGGACTTCGACCTGCTGATTGTGACAGGCCCCAATACGGGCGGCAAGACCGTTTCCCTGAAAACAGTTGGGCTGTTCACTCTCATGGGCCAGTCAGGTCTTCATATCCCGGCCTGGGAAGGATCGGAACTGGCGGTATTTGATGAGGTATTTGCTGATATTGGCGATGAGCAGAGCATTGAGCAGAGCCTCAGCACATTCTCCGCCCATATGACCAACACGGTCCGCATTTTAAATGAAGCTGATTCCCACTCCCTCTGCCTGTTTGATGAGCTGGGAGCCGGGACAGACCCCACGGAAGGCGCGGCCCTGGCCATCGCCATCCTCACCTTCCTCCACAACATGAAGTGCCGCACCATGGCTACCACCCACTACAGCGAACTGAAGGTATTTGCGCTTACCACGCCCGGTGTGGAGAATGCCTGCTGTGAATTTAACGTGGAGACCCTGCAGCCCACCTACCGGCTGCTCATCGGCGTTCCCGGCAAAAGCAACGCCTTTGCTATTTCCAAGAAGCTGGGTCTTCCTGACTATATCATCGATGAAGCCAAAAACCATCTGGAAGCCAAGGACGTATCCTTTGAGGACCTGCTGGCCAGTCTGGAATCAAGCCGTCTTACCATTGAGAAGGAACAGGCTGAAATCAACGCCTATAAAGATGAGGTTGCCAAGCTTAAATCCAGGCTTACCCAGAAGGAAGAGCGGCTGGATGAGCGCAAGGACAAGGTCATCCGCAACGCCGCCGAGGAGGCCCAGCGGATTCTCAGGGAAGCCAAGGAGACAGCGGACCAGACCATCAAGCAGATTAACAAACTGGCGGCAGGGGCAGGCCTTAACAAGGAACTGGAAGAACAGCGCTCCAGACTGCGTGACCAGCTTAAAAAGGCGGACGATAAACTGGCGGTAAAGGCCAAGGGCCCAAGCCAGCCCATCTCGCCAAAGAAGTTAAAGATTGGAGATGGCGTGAAAGTGCTGTCCATGAACTTAAAGGGCACGGTCAGCACCCTGCCCAATGCAAAGGGCGACCTCTACGTCCAGATGGGTATCCTCCGCTCCTTGGTGAACATCAAGGACCTGGAGCTTCTGGATGAAAAGGAGATAAGCGCCACCCTGGGCGACGGTTCCTCCATCAGCTACGGAGGCAAGGCCCCTGCCAAGGGCAAGGGCAGCGGCAGCAGCCAGATAAAGGTATCCAAATCCTCCACCATCTCAACCGAAGTGAACCTGATTGGTATGACCGTGGACGAGGCCCTTCCTGTGATGGAGAAGTATCTGGACGACGCATATCTGGCCCATCTGCCAAGCGTGCGGGTGGTCCACGGACGGGGTACCGGGGCTCTTAAAAACGCGGTGCACAAACGTCTGCGCCAGCTTAAATATGTAAAGGAATTCCGCCTGGGCCAGTTTGGCGAAGGCGATTCAGGTGTGACCGTTGTCACGTTCAAATAATTACGGCCCGCACATACAACCAACAACAGCTATAGGAGGAATGGAACATGGCAGAGAAGCAGAGAATCCTGATTGTGGATGATGATGCAAATATTGCAGAATTAATCTCCCTCTACCTGATGAAAGAGTGTTATGAAACAATGATTGTAGGAGACGGCGAGGAAGCACTCAGGGTATTCCCTGAGTTCAAGCCCAACCTGGTTCTCCTGGACCTGATGCTGCCCGGCATGGATGGATATCAGGTCTGCCGGGAACTGCGCTCCGGCTCCCAGGTACCCGTCATCATGCTTTCAGCCAAGGGCGAGATTTTCGATAAGGTCCTTGGCCTGGAACTGGGCGCTGACGACTATATGATCAAGCCCTTTGATTCCAAGGAGCTGGTGGCCCGCGTAAAGGCAGTGCTGCGCCGCTATCAGGCAGTTCCCGCACCGGCGCCCTCCAGCACACAGCAGGGCGAATACGTGGAGTATCCTGATTTAATCGTAAACCTGACCAATTATTCAGTCATTTACAATGGCCATTCCGTGGAAATGCCGCCAAAGGAACTGGAGCTCCTCTATTTCCTGGCGTCATCCCCCAACCAGGTATTTACCAGGGAACAGCTTCTGGACCATATCTGGGGCTATGAGTACATTGGCGATACACGCACCGTGGACGTACATATCAAACGTCTCCGTGAAAAAATCAAGGACCACACCAATTGGGCCATCACCACAGTGTGGGGGATTGGCTACAAATTCGAAGTAAAGAGGTAAGATGATGACCCGTTCCTTATATTCCAAATTCATACTGGGATACCTGATATTTGGACTTCTGGGTTTCATCACCATTGCCACGTTTTCTTCGAAAATGACCCGTGACTATCTGGTCAGATACCAGGCGGATGCCATGTACGATGAAGCCAATATCATAGCATCCTCCTGCAGCACCATGTACCAGGGCAAACGCATGGATTCCGAGGAGGTCACCTCCCAGATACGCGCCCTTTCCAAGTATCTGAAAGCTGAGATATGGGTGGTCAACCGTCAGGGCACCATAGTCATGGACAGCCAGGGCGGCTTAAGGGTCCAGACAGACATCAGCAATTTCGACCCTGCGGCCATGGGGAACCGTTCCTATACCACAGGCAGGTTTTACGGACTGTTTAATGAAAATGTCCTCAGCGTTTCCGCACCCATTACCGGGAATTACAATACCTACGGTTATGTTCTGATCCATCTTCCATTGAGCCAGATTACCCAGTCCCAGAATGATATCCTGAACATACTTTATATCACGTCCGCCATTGTGTTTGCCCTCTCGCTGATCATCCTTCTGGTATTTACCCAGACCGTTTACCTGCCCCTGCGCAAAATCACCGTTGGCGCCAACGAATACGCGGCAGGCAACCTGGAATACAGGATTAATGTAAAAACCCATGACGAGGTGGGTTATCTGGCCGATACGCTGAACTATATGTCGGACGAACTGAATAAGATGGAGGAGTATCAGAAAAACTTCATTGCCAATGTATCCCATGATTTCCGGTCTCCCCTGACCTCCATCAAAGGCTATCTGGAAGCCATCCTGGACGGCACCATACCTGAGGATATGTACGAAAAGTATCTGTCCAGGGTCATTTCCGAAACAAAGCGGCTCCACAAGCTGACGGAAAGCATGCTCACCCTCAACTCCCTGGACGCCAAGGGATACCTGTCCAGGACGAATTTTGATATCAACCGGGTCATCAAGGATACGGCTGCTTCCTTTGAAGGCACATGTGATGCCAAGAACATCAGCTTTGACCTGACGTTCTCTGACAGCATCCAGATGGTTTACGCAGACCTTGGCAAGATCCAGCAGGTCCTGTACAACCTGATTGACAATGCCATCAAGTTCAGCCACCACAATTCCACCATCTATATCCAGGCATCGGGACGGTATGAAAAAATATTTGTCTCGGTCAAGGACACGGGAATTGGGATTCCCAAAGACAGCCAGAAAAAAATCTGGGAACGTTTTTATAAGACAGACCTTTCCAGGGGTAAGGATAAGAAGGGGACAGGACTTGGACTTTCCATTGTAAAGGAAATCATCCAGTCCCATGGAGAGAATATCGATGTGGTCAGCACGGAAGGCGTTGGGACCGAATTCATCTTCTCCCTTCCCCGTTCTACAAACCTTTAAAATATTGTAAGACATTTCCTTCCGAATCGTGATATAGTTATAATTAGGAATATGTATCAGGAATAGGAAACATACATCGAGTTAAGAAGCACTGAATTTAAAAAGCATTGAATTTAAAAAGCATTGAATTTAAGAAGCATTGAGTTAAGAAGCATTGAATTCAAGAAGCATTGAGTGTAAGAAACATTGAGTTAAAAAGCATTGAGTCAAAAGGAATCAAATAAAAAGAAAGGACAGGAAGATATGATTACATGGAAAAAAGCAGCCGGCGCGCTTCTGATTGCATCCCTGCTTTCCTCATCAATGGCAACAATGGCCATGGCGGCAAGCAAGACAAAGGTGGGCAAGATTAGCCTTACCATTGACTCTGATATACGGACCGGACGGGAGGGCGGGGATGTGGAGGTGACTCCCACCGGCGATAATACGGACCGTTACTATGTAGACTCCTGGGAAGTGACCAATGATAACGGCGATACCTGGACCAGGTCCAATCCGCCTGAGATTGATATTGTCCTTGGGGTAGAGGATGAAGAGGAATATTATTTTTCAAGCTCTTCGTCCAGCAGCTTCAAGCTGACACTTGGTTCCTCCAGCAAGTACCGTTTTGATAAGATTAAATTCGTGGATGCAAAGCGCAAGGAAAGTAACTCCACCCTTATCCTGACCATCCAGCTTATATTTGACAAGGACGCTGATATAAGTTCCGCAACAGCCCCTTCCGGCCTTAGCTGGGATGACGCCCGCAACGGCATGGGGTCATGGAATCCGGTTTCGTCCTCCAAGTACTATCAGGTACAGCTGATAAAGGACGGCTCAGACACAGGGGATATAAAGGATATCTATGATACTTCCTATAACTTTGCGGACCAGATAACATCCCCCGGAACCTACCGCTTCAAGGTGCGCTCCGTCAAATCCAGCAACAGCGCTAAGAGCAGCTGGTCCACATCCAACGCCTGGGCGGTCAATGAAGCTGACATCACCGCCATGGGCAATACCCCTCAGGCCTCTGCTCCTGACGGCGGCAGCTGGCAGCTGGCGGCCGACGGCATCAGATGGTGGTGGCGCAATCCGGATGGTTCCTGCCCCATCTCAGCCTGGAAGGATATCAATGGCCAGTGGTACTACTTTGATGCCGAGGGTTATATGGCAACCGGATGGATTGAGCTTGACGGCAAGTCCTATTATCTTGACCCTGCAACCGGCGCCATGTACGCCAATACGCGGACACCGGATAACTGCTGGGTGGATGCATCCGGAGCATGGGTGCCCGGAGCATAATCCATAGGATTGGAGTGATTCATAGGTCTGGCATAATCCATAGGATTGGCATGATCCATAGGTCTGGCATGATCCATAAATCTGGCATGATTCATAGGTCTGGCACAATCCATAGTTCTGGCATGTTCCATAGGTCTGTCACGCAATGAATGATTTTCATATAATCACCAAAAAGCTCTGTCATCAACTGGTATTTACTGATTACCAGCCAATGGCAGAGCTTTTTAATTACTTTTTTGAATCAGCCCCCCTTGACAGGGACATCCATCTCATTACAGCAGCAGCCTTGCCGCCCCATAAATCCCGGCATCATTGCCCAGGGTTGCCAGGCCCAGCTTACCTTTATGCTTGGAAATAGGGGTGAAGTGGTCATAGTGCTTCTGTACAACGTCTATCAGGAACTGCCCTGCCTTGGAAACGCCGCCTCCAATCACAAATATCTCCGGATCCACAGTCATGACCACCATGGACAGGGCCAGACCCAGGTAGCGGCCCACTACGTCCATTACCTCCAGAGCCAGCTCATCCCCGTCCTTGGCAGCGTCCAGCACATTCTTTGCTGTCACTGACTCGCCGTATTTCCTCAGGGCAGACGGCTTATCGCCGGCAGCCATTTTCCGCCTGGCCTCCCTGGCAATACCGGTAGCGGAACAGATCTGCTCCACGCACCCCACGCCGCCGCAGTTGCAGTGCTCCCACTCCTCGTCGCGTACATGGATATGACCAATCTCACCGCCAAGCCCATGCCTTCCGGCAATGATTTTCTCATTAAGGATTACGCCGCCGCCAACGCCGGTTCCAAGGGTCACCATTACCAGGTCTTTATATCCCTTGCCTCCGCCCTGCCACATCTCTCCAAGGGCAGCCACATTGGCGTCATTGCCGCTCTTAACAGGAATCCCGTCTAACAGACGGCTTAGTTCCTCCTGGGGATTCAGGTTATGCCATCCCAGGTTGACGCATACCTCCACGTATCCGCCTGGAAGCACCGGTCCCGGTACGCCTAAGCCCACGCCTGCCAGGTCCTTTTTTAGGTCAATGCCCTTTGCCGCCATCTTTTCCCTGATGGAGTCTGCCACGTCAGGCAGGATATGGCTGCCGCCATCTTCCTTGCGGGTTTTTACCTCCCACTTTTCAAGCAGTTCTCCGGTCACTTCAAACAGCCCAATCTTTACAGATGTGCCTCCAACGTCAACTCCGATACACTTCATCCCCATGGTATATACTTCCTTTCCACTTATATTCATACTGCTATTGCAGCTTGATTTCCATCATCATCTGCGGTCCCATCACAAGAAGTGTCCCGGGGAACCTGCCTGCCGACACCTTGTTGACCGTAAAATCAAATGTCCCGTTATATTTCTCTGTTCCCGTCATATTAAATACCTTACAGGAACTATCATTATACAATAACACCAGGCCTCCGTCTATATCAAATCCAGTGTACTGGTAATTAAATGTCCTCTCAAACACAAGGCCGCCTTCTTTATCATAAATCTTCAGGCTGTACGGGTCCTGCCCTTCCACATTATCCGTCACAACACCCATATGGTCTTCTGTATATGCGATGCTGCGGATTTCCTCTGTTATGGGAATCTGGGTCACGGACTCGGGCGAGGTTTCCACCCTGGTGGAGAAAAGCTGGATGCCCTTATCCGTAAATATGACGGCATGGCTTTCATCCAGGAACCTGACCCTTCCCGCCATGGCATCATCCAGATCCTGGGGGAAGAAAATCCCCACCACCCTCCTGGGGTCATTTTTGCCTAATCCGAAGTTGTAGAAAACAATCTTGCACTTGAGGATTCCCTGGTCCAGATACATATAGGAAGTGATTAACTGGGTGCCGTTGGGGGACAGGCTTAAGTCCACCGGATATCCGTCCCCGGAAAGCAGGGACTTCACATTGATATCAAGGGAACTGCCGTCCTTTTTATAGAAGTAAATGTAGCTGGCCTTGGAGTCTTCCTGCAGGGCAGCCACCATGCCCTTGGCCGACACCGTCACACGCAGGATCGGCAGGAGCGTGGTGGCTTTTCCCACCGGTCCGCTCTTATTACATATGTAAATGCTGTTGCCCTGCTGGTCCCCGATTGCAGCGTACTCGCCGTTAATGGATACCATAGGCGTCTTCATCTCATAGCTCTGTACCCAGACCACCTTTCCCTGTGCATCCAGATATGACGCCCCGTCCTTGGTATACTTAAGCACACCGTCACCAAAATCCATGTACCCGCAGAAGCTTCCCTCTCCCTGGACAGCTGCTTTCTGGGCTTCATTTATCAGGTTCTTTTCCCATATGACCTGATAATCCGTAAACTGGTGATAACGGTCATACCTGAGCAGCACCAAGGCCACCACAGCCGCAAGAATAACCAGTACCAGAAATATGGTCAGCCGCTTCCTTACCACCCGTTTATGGGCTTTATGGACAATATCCCGGCTGTCTTCTTCCTCATGATACTGGTTATTCGAAGGGACAATCTGACGCTTCAGCTGCTTCTTTTTATTTTCACGGCTCATTGAATTGGTACTGCCCATCTTACGTTCTCCCAACAATCCTCTTTTGCATCTATGCAATAGTATACAACAATTCTGGGTAAAACGCATTAATTTTTTCCGGAAGCCGGACTTTCTCCTACGGTACAAGGAGCTTCTGTCCTGCAAAGATACTGTTCTCGTCTGTCAATGCATTGACCCGGCAGATTTCGTCAATATGCTTCAGGTCATGATACAGCTTAAAACAGATACCATATAATGTCTCTCCCTCTTCCACCGTATAAACGCTATAATTAACCGCTGAAACGGTCTGGGATGAGGCATCCTCACGGGCGCCGGTGGCCGGCGGCGTTGCCCCTTCCTTGGATGATGGTTCTGTTTCCTTAGATGCCTTGGTCGTCCCTTCACCGGTGGGCGACGAGGAATTCTGGGCTGCGGATGGGGCTGTTGACTGGTCTGAGGACTGGTCTGCCTGGCCTTTGGACTGTCCCTCTGACTGGCTGTTACCCTGTCCTGAGGCCTTATCCGCGTCCTGGCTGGTTTTGTCAGAGGACGGTTGGCCTGTCTGGCCCGTTGACTGGCCTCCCTGGCCCGCTGTTCCTGCCTGTCCTTCACCCTCATGGCGCGCGCTGCTTTCAGCAGGCGGCATGGTCTCCGGCGTTACTTGGGACGATTGCTCTTTGTGGTTTTCAGCCGACGGCGCCGTGGTTGGATAAACCTTGCCTGCGGCTTCTTCAATCACATAGTCCGGCTCATCCACCGGGGACCAGCCTTTTCCGGAGGAGTCTTCCGTTTTCCCGGAACCCTTTCCGGCGGATGCAAGCAGGCCCTGTTTTACACTTCCTTCCGGCATCACGGAGGCAATGACGCTCTCCATCTGGTGCATTTTCTGATAGTTGTTGAACATGGCGACCCCGCCGGCCAGGCCCGTGACAGCCAGGACGCTGCAGATTCCGGACAGGACCCCCACCGTGCTCCTGTGGCGTCCTGCTTCATTTTTACGCTCGTCCATCCGCTGCTTAAAATCACGTATTACTTTATCGTCAACTTCCGCCTCTGCCCTGGGCACGTCCTTGCGCAGGATCATATAATCCTGCATCATCTGATTGCGTTCGTAGTAGACACTGTATCCCCTCAGCTTATAAAACCCATCTGAGGATGTTATGTAAACCGCCTCTTCCCCCTCCAGGCCGCAGTTGAGATACATCAGCTGGTTTTTGCCTGTGAAGTACTGGCTGTGCTGTTTCCAGTATGTCAGGGGACTTAAGGTGCAGCCCGGCCCGCCGCACAGGAACCATCCCTGCACCGTCCGTTTGGGGAACATCTGCTCCACATCCTGATATGCCTTTTTCCAGGCATCCTCGGAAAATACCACCTTTTCGCCTTCCTCGGTAACGGAATCCATTTCCAGGGCGCCATCCACAAATACATAGGGCGTGTCCTCATGGGTCTCCCTGCTTCCAAGGAGAAGACCCACACGCAAATCAGCCCCCTTGGCCGGCTGGAGGCGTCTTAAGTACGTATTTACATAATCTTCTAAATATAATTTTAAAACCTGGTCCCGTTCTCCAATCTGCCGAATATTTTTCGGCAGCTTTGGAAAGGGTTCATATAATTCTCCCATAGAATCACCCCGCTGTCTTTAATCTGTACAAGCATAGCAGATTCCATATGCAGATTCTGTCATATTATGGCGGCATTATCCCATAATCGTTCGACAAGGCAGATTCCTTCACAGATGCAGTCCGCCATCTTCATGACAATGGACAGCCGCACGCTTTGAAGCATGACCGGGTCGCGGCTTCCCGCCCCGCCCACGATTCCTGTGATGGAAATATCCCCCACCGCCTCCAGATTCTTGGATACCCCAAGTCCTGGCTGCAGTGCCCCGCGTCCCAGGGTGGCATAACCCACATGGTCCGGGCTGCCCACCGATGCATCAATGGCCACCACCACGTAATCCGGATAATGAAGCTTTATATATCTGGCATAAAGGTCCAGGTTCATGGCATGTACCGGCTTATCCAGGGTACCGATGACCGCGGCCCCCGCCAGACGCCTGCCACGCAGCTTATGCCCAATGAGCGGGCCCAGGCTGTCCCCGGTGGAGCGGTCCGTGCCAATACACAGGAACATTACCCCGTCCTTGCCCGTTGCTGTCATTTCCTCGCAGATCAGCCGGTTTAAATGCAGTGCAAACTGTTCTGTCTCAAACTCTGACTGCGTATTATAATAGGCAATGCCTTCCCTTTTTTGTATGTTAAATGTCTTCCATAATCTCATATCCAAGTTGTCCACCCGAAATTTATTAAAATGTCAGGCCCTGCCGCGCATGCTAGAGCGTGTTTGAAAATTGCTTTCCGTTGGCTGTGCGTCCCACTTTGTGGGAGATTTGGTCCCGATGATGGAGGCGTAGCGGGCTACGCTGACTGAATCGGGGCCAAATATACCGCGAAGTGGGGCGTGCAGACGGCGGGAATGAATTTTCAAACAGGCTCTGGCATGCATTGGCTGATAAAGGCTGTTTTTATAGTATAGGCTTGGGC
>Ga0192240_10394_pt1 | contig 18662 bp, 16 predicted proteins | sample Koala_Koa27_H3_FD_131237 | JGI IMG/M metagenome (GOLD analysis project Ga0192240, IMG submission 131237) | Enriched cells from koala feces incubated with labeled cellulose particles, San Francisco Zoo, California, United States - Koala_Koa2-7_H3 ...
ATAAAATAGGGACTTATCAGTTTGTGGCAGAGCCGTTTCACGTAGATTTTAACGGCCGCCTGACCATGGGCGTGCTGGGAAATCATCTGCTGAATTGCGCAGGTTTTCATGCCAGCGACCGTGGATTTGGTATTGCTACGCTGAACGAGGACAATTACACATGGGTGCTTTCCCGCCTGGCTATCGAGCTGGATGAGATGCCTTACCAGTACGAGAAGTTCTCGGTTCAGACATGGGTGGAGAATGTCTATCGTCTCTTTACCGACCGTAACTTTGCCGTCATTGACAAGGATGGAAAGAAGATCGGCTATGCCCGTTCCGTATGGGCGATGATCAATCTGAATACCCGTAAGCCTGCCGATCTGTTGGCATTGCATGGAGGAAGCATCGTCGATTATATATGCGATGAACCCTGCCCGATAGAAAAGCCTTCGCGTATCAAGGTGACAAGCAATCAGCCTGTTGCGACGCTGACGGCAAAATACAGTGATATCGATATTAACGGACACGTAAACAGTATTCGTTATATCGAGCACATACTTGACTTGTTTCCGATAGAACTGTGTCAGACGAAACGTATCCGCCGGTTTGAAATGGCGTATGTGGCTGAAAGTTATTTCGGAGATGAACTCTCTTTCTTCTGTGATGAGGCGAATGAAAACGAGTTTCATGTAGAGGTGAAGAAAAACGGCAGCGAGGTAGTATGCCGTTCCAAAGTGATATTTGAATAATATAGAGTATAAAATCAATTAATAACAGATGGCGCAAGTCATCAAAACAAAAAAAACAAAAAAAATGGCACAGTTGAATTTTGGCGGAACTGTAGAAAATGTAGTTATCCGTGATGAATTTCCATTGGAAAAAGCTCGTGAAGTATTGAAAAATGAAACAATCGCTGTAATCGGTTATGGCGTACAAGGTCCCGGACAGGCTCTGAACCTTCGTGATAACGGTTTCAATGTAATCGTTGGTCAACGCCAGGGAAAGACATATGACAAAGCGGTTGCTGACGGATGGGTTCCGGGTGAAACTTTGTTCGGTATTGAAGAAGCTTGCGAAAAAGGTACGATCATTATGTGCCTGTTGTCTGATGCAGCAGTAATGTCTGTATGGCCTACTATCGAGCCTTACCTGACTGCAGGAAAAGCTCTTTATTTCTCTCATGGTTTTGCTATTACATGGAGTGACCGCACAGGTGTAGTTCCTCCTGCAGATATCGACGTAATCATGGTTGCTCCTAAAGGTTCGGGTACATCCTTGCGTACTATGTTCCTTGAAGGTCGCGGCTTGAACTCTTCTTACGCTATCTATCAGGATGCAACAGGCAACGCTATGGACAGAACAATCGCATTGGGTATCGGTATCGGTTCAGGTTATTTGTTCGAAACAACTTTCATCCGCGAAGCTACTTCCGACCTGACAGGCGAACGTGGTTCATTGATGGGAGCTATCCAGGGTCTGTTGCTGGCACAATACGAAGTGTTACGTGAAAACGGTCATACTCCTTCCGAAGCATTCAACGAAACTGTAGAAGAGCTGACTCAGTCATTGATGCCGTTGTTTGCAAAGAACGGTATGGACTGGATGTATGCTAACTGCTCTACTACAGCTCAACGTGGTGCTCTCGACTGGATGGGCCCCTTCCACGATGCTATCAAACCGGTAGTTGAAAAGTTGTATCACAGTGTGAAGACTGGTAACGAAGCACAGATTTCAATCGACTCTAACTCCAAACCGGATTATCGTGAGAAACTGGAAGAAGAACTGAAAGCATTGCGCGAAAGCGAAATGTGGCAGACTGCCGTGACAGTTCGTAAACTTCGTCCGGAAAATAATTAATCAGACTTATACTATATAAGTTTTTCAAAAGGCGGGAAAAGCGTATTTTCCCGCTTTTTCTATGTAGATACCGGTCTTTTGAGTAATAGAAAAAGGATGAAAGTAGAAAAAAGATTAAAAGATACTGATAATATAGGTGAAAAAGAGCATTTATGATTACCTTTACGGCAACAAATAAAACAGAATAGGCAATGAAGAAACTTTTTACTTACAGAAGATCGATACGTATGAAGATGATTTCTTTTTTAATAAATAGTATATCAGAATGTTACATTAAAAGATATTTAAGTTATTCTCTACCGAATGGTAGCTGTAATACCATTTCAAGTCCTTTTTATATTTCGTGTTCCATTAGTGATTCGTTGATATGATGCAGAATTTTATTCTGTAGCAGGAAAAAGTATGCGTTAAATTGAATTTAAGACAGAGCTTTTGGAACAGAATTTAGTGGGAAAATAACATTGTTTGTTTTGTTTGTAAATGGGAGTCCTCTTTCGTGAGAAAGGGGGCTTCTTTTTTTATCCCGATGATTCAGGAGGATACCGCTTCCTGCCGGATATACTGTATCAGTTTCCGGTAGAACGCATGCTTGGTAAGAGTGGTTGCATCTCCCAAAATCACAAGTTTCATCCGGGCGCGGGTAATGGCTACGTTCATTCGTCTTAAATCATTCAGAAAACCGATCTGTCCGTCCTCGTTCGCCCGGACGAGGCTGATAAAGACGACATCCCGTTCCTGTCCCAGAAAGCCGTCTACCGTGTTGACCGTGATGAGGCTGCGGAAAGGGCGGAGAAAACTGCTTCCTCTGATTTTACTTCTCAGGTATTGCACTTGCGCCTTGTAGGGCGAAATCAGACCAAAGTCGATGCTCTCGTCCAGGATGCGTGCTTTGCCGATCCGGCTGATATAGGCTTCCAGTTCTTGCAGTAACAAGTTGGCTTCCTGCTTGTTGATGCGCCCGAAGCTCTCGCCTACAAACTCTTCGTGGAAGTCCATTTCCGAGGTATCTATCCAGTTCATGGGAGTGTCGAAGTCAAGGATACCCCGGTTGCGCACTTCCGGTGCGGCTTCCAGTTCTCCGTTGTAGAACCATTCGGAGGGAAAGCGCATGATTGCTTCGTGCATCCGGTATTGCACTTTGAGCAGCGAGACGGCAGAAGGTTTTTGCTGCACGACCTTTTCCATTAGAGTGTGGTCCAGTCCGCCACGGGCGGCTTCGATACATTTGATTGTAGGAGGGAGCTGGCAATGGTCGCCGGCAAGAATCACACGGTCGGCCTTTCGGATGGCGATCCAACAGGCGGCTTCGAGTGCCTGGGCGGCTTCATCGATAAATAAGGTGGGGAAACGCCGTCCGTTGAGCAAACGGTGATTGCTGCTGACCAGCGTGGAAGCAATCACACGGGCACTGTCGAAAAGATCGGCGTTGATCAGGATTTCCAGTTCGGTGGCACGGTCGCGGAGGCGGCTCATCCGGCTGCGCATTCCTTCCCTTTCGGAGTAACTTCCCCGACGCATCCGGCTGCCCATTTCACGGATCGATTTTCGGATTCCCCAAAGTTCGGGGTAGGCCGAATGATTCTCAAAGCGGCGTTCGTAAGTGAAAGAAAGCATTTTGTCATTAACACGTGTAGGGTTACCAATGCGGAGGACAGGCACACCCCGGTCTACCAGTTTCTCGCAAATCCAGTCCACAGCCGTATTACTTTGGGCGCAGACCAGCACCTGCGGTTCGCGGTGAAGCGTTTCGTAAATGGCTTCCACGAGCGTGGTAGTCTTTCCGGTTCCCGGAGGGCCGTGAACGATGGCGACATCGCGTGTGCATAACACTTTGTTTACGGCTGTTTCCTGCGTGCTGTTCAGCCACGGGAAACGGACGGGATATAATTCGCGGAATCCCGGCTTTTGTGTTCCCAGCAAGGTGTCCCGGAGTTCGGCAAGGCGGTTGCCCTTAGCGCGGATTGTGTCTTCCAGCGCTTCGAACATGGCACGATAGGACGTTTCATCGAAATAAAGTTGTACACCCAGCACCTCTTCCGTTTGCAGTTCCAGCAAGGCGCCCGCACTGGGAAGCACGACCACCATCCGTTCGTCGTCCGCATAACTCACCGTTGCAATGAAATTCATGTAATTCACTTTTCCGTCAAATGACTGCCGGAAAAAGCAGACGGGACGACCGAATTCGAAGGAATGCTCGATTTCTTTATTTTCGGTGCGTGTAATATCTATTACAAGTTGATTTAGAGAATTATAGTAACTTCGACCGGGAGAGGCGGGATACTAGCACAGACCACGTTTCACTTTGCGGGCGACACCCATTGTTTCAGTCTGCCGCTTGAATTCCTCCTTTTCGTGTTCATACTCCATGCGTAGCAGGAGTTGCTGTTGCTGAAGGTCGATGATTGGACTTTTCGGATGATTATTCATAATAGACGCAAAGGTAATAAATCTTCTTCCTGAGACGAAAATATATTTCATTTTGTTAAACATTCCTCGAACGCCGTTCGTTATTTTTATAGATAGACTAAAAAAAATAAAAGCAATATGGTGTATGATTTGACTATGTTAGAGGCTTTTTATTCTGCTTATAAAGGAAAAGTGGAACACGTGCGGGCTGTTTTGAAACGCCCATTGACGTTAGCCGAGAAGATTCTGTATGCCCATCTGTTCAATGAGGGCGATCTGAAAAACTACAAGCGGGGTGAAGACTACGTAAATTTCCGTCCCGACCGCGTCGCTATGCAGGACGCGACTGCCCAGATGGCATTGCTTCAATTCATGAATGCAGGAAAAGAAAAAGTGGCTGTTCCCTCCACCGTGCACTGTGACCACTTGATACAGGCGTACAAAGGAGCAAAGGAGGACATTGCTACGGCAACCAAAACAAACGAAGAAGTTTACGACTTTTTGCGCGATGTATCCTCTCGTTACGGCATCGGCTTCTGGAAGCCGGGCGCCGGAATCATTCACCAGGTAGTACTCGAAAATTACGCTTTCCCCGGCGGGATGATGGTAGGAACCGACTCTCACACTCCGAATGCCGGAGGACTGGGCATGGTGGCCATCGGCGTCGGCGGTGCGGATGCCGTAGACGTGATGACAGGTATGGAATGGGAACTGAAAATGCCAAGGATTATCGGTGTCCGCCTGACCGGAAAACTGAGCGGCTGGACTTCCCCGAAAGATGTCATCCTGAAACTTGCTGGGATTCTGACCGTAAAAGGAGGAACGAACTCCATCATCGAATATTTCGGACCGGGAACAGCTTCCCTGTCGGCTACCGGCAAAGCGACCATTTGCAATATGGGTGCGGAAGTAGGAGCTACCACTTCGCTTTTCCCGTTCGATGGGCGCATGGCTACTTATCTGAGAGCCACCGGCAGAGATCGTATCGTAGAACTGGCGGAAGCCGTGGACTGTGAGCTCCGTGCGGACCAACAGGTGGCGGACGAACCGGAAAAGTACTACGACCGTGTCATCGACATTGATTTGTCTACGCTCGAACCTTATATTAACGGCCCTTTCACACCGGATGCCGCTACCCCTATCTCTGAATTTGCAGAAAAAGTATTACTGAACGGCTATCCGCGTAAGATGGAAGTCGGACTGATCGGTTCGTGTACCAACTCTTCTTACCAAGATCTCAGCCGTGCCGCATCCCTTGCGAGGCAGGTGAAGGAAAAGAATCTGAGTGTGGCTTCCCCGTTGATCATCAATCCGGGTTCCGAGCAAATCCGCGCCACTGCCGAAAGAGACGGAATGATGGATGACTTCATGCAGATCGGCGCCGTGATCATGGCAAATGCCTGCGGTCCTTGCATCGGTCAGTGGAAACGTCATACGGACGACCCGGCGCGGAAGAACTCGATCGTCACATCCTTCAACCGTAACTTTGCCAAACGTGCGGACGGCAATCCGAACACATACGCCTTTGTTGCTTCTCCCGAACTGACGATGGCACTGACCATTGCCGGTGATCTTTGCTTCAATCCGCTGAAAGACAGATTGATGAACCATGACGGCGAGAAAGTGAAACTGGCCGAACCCGTAGGAGATGAACTCCCCTTGAGAGGTTTTACCTCCGGCAATGAAGGCTATATCGCCCCTGGCGGGACGAAAACAGTGATTAACGTCAACCCGGCTTCCCAACGCCTGCAACTGCTGACTCCTTTCCCCGCTTGGGACGGACAAGATATACTCAATATGCCCCTGCTGATTAAGGCGCAGGGCAAATGTACTACCGACCATATTTCGATGGCGGGACCGTGGCTGCGTTTCCGCGGACATTTGGAGAATATTTCGGATAATATGCTAATGGGAGCCGTGAATGCGTTCAATGGCGAAACGAACAATGTGTGGAACCGTTCGACAAACACTTACGGAACCGTTTCGGGCACAGCCAAAATGTATAAATCCGAAGGAATCCCCTCCATTGTCGTGGCCGAAGAAAACTATGGAGAAGGCTCCAGCCGTGAGCATGCGGCAATGGAACCCCGTTTCCTGAATGTGCGTGTGATTCTCGCCAAGAGCTTCGCCCGTATCCACGAAACGAATCTGAAAAAGCAGGGCATGCTTGCCCTTACCTTTGCAGACAAAGCGGATTATGACAAGATACAGGAGCACGACCTCCTTTCAGTCATCGGCTTGCCGGACTTTGCTCCGGGACGGAATCTGACCGTCGTTCTCCATCACGAAGACGGAACGAAAGAGAGTTTTGAAGCGCAACATACATACAACGAACAGCAGATTGCCTGGTTCCGTGCCGGCTCTGCCTTGAATGCCAGATAATTAAAATGATAGAAATGAACAAAATAACCATGCAAAAAGATGGTACGCTGTCGGTGCCCGATGTGCCTGTCGTACCTTATATTACCGGAGACGGAGTAGGAGCGGAAGTGACTCCGTCGATGCAGGCCGTTGTGAACGCGGCTGTTCAGAAAGCATATGGCGGCAAACGCCGGATTGAATGGAAAGAAGTGCTGGCGGGCGAACGCGCTTTCAACGAGACAGGCTCTTGGTTGCCGGATGAAACGATGAAGGCTTTCCAAGAATATCTGATCGGCATCAAGGGTCCGCTGACGACCCCTGTCGGCGGTGGAATCCGTTCTTTGAACGTGGCTTTGCGCCAAACTCTGGATTTATATGTTTGTTTGCGTCCGGTTCGTTGGTATCAAGGCGTTCATTCTCCGGTGAAAGCACCGGAAAAAGTGAACATGTGTGTGTTCCGTGAAAATACGGAGGATATATATGCAGGAATCGAGTGGGAGGCAGGTACTCCCGAAGCCGAAAAGTTCTATCAATTCCTGAAAAACGAGATGGGAGTGACGAAAGTCCGCTTCCCCGAGACCTCTTCTTTTGGGGTGAAACCTGTTTCCCGTGAGGGCACGGAACGTCTTGTGCGGGCTGCCTGCCAGTATGCGCTCGACCATCATCTGCCTTCTGTGACACTGGTGCACAAAGGAAACATTATGAAGTTCACCGAAGGAGGTTTCAAGAAATGGGGCTATGAGCTGGCGCAACGTGAGTTTGGCGACGCGCTGGCAGACGGCCGGCTGGTGATAAAGGACTGCATTGCCGATGCTTTTCTGCAAAATACATTACTGATTCCCGAAGAGTATTCCGTGATTGCCACGCTGAACCTGAACGGAGACTATGTTTCCGACCAGTTGGCGGCAATGGTAGGCGGCATCGGCATTGCTCCGGGAGCAAATATTAACTACAAGACGGGGCACGCCATTTTTGAAGCGACTCATGGAACCGCCCCCAACATTGCCGGAAAGGATGTCGTGAATCCTTGTTCTATCATTCTTTCGGCGGTGATGATGCTTGAATATCTGGGATGGAAAGAAGCGGCCGCGCTTATCGAAAAGGCGCTGGAACAGAGTTTCCTCGATGCCCGTGCCACGCACGATCTGGCTCGCTTTATGCCGGGAGGTACATCCCTGTCTACCACCGCTTTCACACGCGAAATTGTGGAAAGAATCGAAAAGTAAATGTAACGATTAAAAACGAAGTATTATGAAGAAAGAGTATTTGATTTACAAGCTCTCCGAGGAGATGAAAGAGGCAACCCGGATTGACAATGAATTGTTCCCCAAGTTTGACGTGAAGCGTGGACTACGTAATGAAGACGGCACCGGTGTATTGGTAGGTCTGACAAAGATTGGTAATGTGGTGGGTTACGAACGTATCCCCGGCGGCGGTCTGAAGCCTATTCCGGGAAAATTGTTCTATCGAGGCTATGATGTGGAAGACATTTCCCACGCCATCATCAAGGAAAAACGTTTCGGCTTCGAAGAAGTGGCTTATCTGCTACTCTCCGGTCGTCTGCCGGACAAGGAAGAACTGGCTTCGTTCTGCGAACTGATCAATGACAATATGGCGCTCGAGCAGAAGACGAAAATGAATATTATCGAGCTGGAGGGAAATAATATCATGAATATCCTTTCGCGCAGCGTACTCGAAATGTATCGTTTCGATCCCGATGCCGACGATACTTCCCGCGACAATCTGATGCGCCAGAGTATCGATCTTATCTCCAAGTTCCCGACCATCATTGCGTATGCTTATAATATGCTCCGCCATGCTACATTCGGCCGTTCCCTGCATATCCGTCATCCGCAGGAAAAACTCTCTATTGCCGAGAATTTCCTCTATATGCTCAAAAAAGATTATACGGAACTGGATGCCCGTACGCTCGACTTGCTATTGATTTTGCAGGCAGAACATGGCGGTGGTAACAACTCGACTTTCACGGTTCGTGTGACTTCTTCCACCGGAACAGATACATACTCGGCCATCGCCGCAGGTATCGGTTCGTTGAAAGGCCCGCTTCACGGAGGCGCGAATATCCAGGTGGCCGATATGTTCCATCACTTGCAGGAGAACATCAAGGACTGGAAGAGCGTGGACGAGATAGATACCTATTTCACACGGATGCTGAATAAGGAAGTGTATAATAAGACCGGATTGATTTACGGTATCGGTCATGCTGTTTATACGATTTCCGATCCTCGTGCGCTGTTGCTGAAAGAACTGGCTCGCGACCTTGCCCGTGAGAAAGGAAAAGAAGAGGAGTTCGCTTTCCTCGAACTGCTTGAAGAGCGTGCCATCGCTACTTTCGGACGTGTGAAGAACAACGGAAAGACGGTTTCCAGCAATATCGACTTCTATTCGGGCTTCGTATATGAGATGATTGGTTTGCCGCAGGAGATTTTCACTCCGCTGTTTGCCATGGCTCGTATTGTCGGCTGGTGTGCGCACCGCAATGAAGAACTGAACTTCGAGGGCAAACGCATTATCCGTCCGGCTTATAAAAATGTTCTTGATGATCTGGCTTATATCCCCATCAAGAAACGCTGATAAGAACAAATCCTTTTATGCAATAATAACTAACCTCAGACGTACATCTCGGCAATCCCTGCATGTACGTCTCGGTAATCCCCAGTTGTACATCTTGGTAGTACCCGGTTGTACGTCTGGAGTGACTTGTTTCAGGAAGAACGTCCGATGTTCATTTAACATTTAACACTTTGCGGCTGCTATATTTTTCATCCGATGGAGGCTAAGGCATTTATCGTTGGTAGAAAGGGCACAGCCTGGCAGGTAGAAACGCCCTTTTAACGTAGCGTTAAAAGGGCGTTTCTACAACCGATGAATTATACATTCTATTCCTTTGGATATCAGTGAACTATGTGCTAAAAGCCCATGGTGTCATATGAAAGAGAACACGGGATGGAAAAAAGATAATTGTGATATTCATAAGTTTCCTGTCCGGTCAATACGAATAGTTCTTTCAGTTTTTTGTGGCCATTCTTTTCTTTTTTTTTGTTATTTTTGTGAATCTCAAAAGAAAATCAAGATGAGTATAACTGCCTTTAATCTATTTTTGGGCGTCATGAGTCTGATCGCTCTGATTGTTTTCATCGCCCTCTACTTTGTGAAAGCCGGTTACGGGATATTTCGCACTGCCTCCTGGGGAGTCGCCATTTCCAACAAGCTGGCGTGGATACTGATGGAAGCCCCCGTATTTCTGGTTATGTGCTGGATGTGGATGCACTCGGAACGTCGTTTTGATCCGGTCATACTGACATTCTTTATCTTCTTTCAGATTCATTATTTTCAGCGCGCCTTCGTCTTTCCCCTGCTACTGACCGGAAAGAGCAAAATGCCGCTGGCAATTATGTCGATGGGAATCCTGTTCAATCTATTGAACGGCTATATGCAGGGCGAATGGATATTTTATCTCTCACCCGAGGGAATGTATCATTCCGGCTGGTTCACTTCCGCATGGTTTATTGCGGGCAGTCTGCTTTTCTTTGCAGGTATGTTGATGAACTGGCATTCGGACTATATCATCCGTCATTTGCGCAAACCGGGGGATACCCGTCATTATCTGCCCCAAAAAGGGATGTACCGCTATGTTACTTCCGCCAATTATCTGGGCGAAATCATCGAATGGGCAGGCTGGGCAATACTGACCTGTTCACTGTCCGGACTTGTATTCTTCTGGTGGACAGTGGCCAATCTCGTCCCCCGTGCCAATGCAATCTGGCATCGCTACCGTGAAGAATTTGGCTCGGAAGTAGGCGGACGCAAACGTGTATTTCCTTTTATCTATTGATTTGAAATAAATTATCTATTGACATAAAATAGCGTACTATGGAATCTAAACTTTTCACCCCTGTCACTTTCGGTCCATTGACGCTGCGGAATCGTACGATCCGCTCTGCCGCTTTTGAAAGCATGTGTCCCGGTAACGCCCCTTCACAAATGCTGCTCGATTACCACCGCTCGGTGGCTGCGGGCGGAGTCGGGATGACGACTGTAGCCTATGCAGCCGTGACGCAAAGCGGACTTTCTTTCGACCGTCAGTTGTGGCTGCGTCCGGAAGTCATTTCCGGTTTACGTGAAGTGACCGGAGCTATACACACGGAAGGTGCGGCAGCAGGCATCCAGATAGGGCACTGCGGAAATATGTCTCATAAAAAGATTTGCGGAACCACTCCCATTTCGGCCTCTACCGGTTTCAATCTCTATTCTCCTACATTCGTGCGTGGCATGAAGAAAGAAGAGTTGCCGGAGATGGCCAGAGCCTACGGACGGGCTGTCCACTTGGCACGGGAAGCCGGCTTCGACGCCGTGGAGGTGCATGCCGGACACGGATATCTGATCAGCCAGTTCCTGTCTCCCTACACCAATCACCGGAAAGACGAATACGGCGGCTCGCTCGAAAATCGGATGCGCTTTATGGAAATGGTGATGAACGAGGTGATGACAGCAGCGGGAAGCGATATGGCGGTCTTTGTAAAAATGAATATGCGCGATGGCTTCAAAGGTGGCATGGAAACCGATGAAACCCTGCAAGTGGCCAAACGCCTGCTGGCATTGGGCGCGCACGCATTGGTACTGAGCGGAGGCTTCGTCAGCAAGGCCCCGATGTACGTCATGCGGGGAGCGATGCCGATTCGTTCGATGGCTTACTACATGGACTGCTGGTGGCTGAAATACGGGGTTCGGATGTTTGGAAAGTGGATGATTCCGACCGTTCCTTTCCGGGAAGCCTATTTCCTGGAGGATGCACTGAAATTTCGGACGGCACTTCCGGAAGCTCCGTTGATTTATGTGGGCGGACTGGTGTCCCGCGAAAAGATAGATGAAGTATTGGATGCCGGCTTCGATACCGTCCAGATGGCACGTGCGTTGCTCAACGAACCGGAGTTTGTCAACCGGATGAGGCGGGAAGAGCAGGCACGCTGTAACTGCGGGCACAGCAACTACTGCATCGGGCGCATGTACACTATTGAAATGGCCTGCCACCAACATTTGAAAGAAAAACTACCCCCCTGCCTGCAACGGGAGATTGAAAAACTGGAAAAGCAATGAGTGAAGAGAAATGGGCAATCATCACCGGTGCTGACGGTGGCATGGGAACGGAAATAACCCGTGCCGTAGCCGAAGCCGGTTACCATATTATTATGGCTTGCTATCGTCCGTCCAAAGCGGAACCGATACGGCAGCGTCTAGTGAACGAGACAGGAAACGCAAACCTGGAAGTCATGGCAGTCGATCTGTCTTCTATGGCATCGACAGCTTCTTTTGCCGATCGGATTGTGGAGCGTCATCTCCCCGTTTCCCTGCTGATGAATAACGCTGGAACGATGGAAACCGGACTTCACATCACCGACGACGGCTTTGAACGAACGGTCAGTGTGAACTATTTGGGGCCGTACCTGCTTACCCGGAAACTCCTTCCGGCATTGACACGCGGAGCCCGTATTGTAAACATGGTTTCTTGCACGTATGCGATCGGACACCTCGATTTTCCCGATTTCTTCCGGCAGGGAAGAAAGGGACGTTTTTGGCGAATCCCTGTTTACAGCAATACAAAACTGGCTTTGATGCTGTTTACGATCGAACTTTCGGAACGCCTCCGTGAAAAAGGAATCACTGTCAATGCCGCCGATCCCGGCATTGTTTCTACCGACATCATCACTATGCACCAGTGGTTTGACCCTCTGACGGATATCTTTTTCCGCCCCTTTATCCGCACGCCGAAGAAAGGGGCTTCCACTGCCGTCGGCCTCTTGCTGGATGAGGCAGTGGCCGGAGTCAGCGGACAGCTTTATGCAGGCAATCGTAGGAAAGAGTTGTCGGACAACTACATTTATCATGTGCAGAAAGAACAGTTGTGGGAAATAACGGAGCAATTGCTGGCGCAGTGGTTCACATGATTTAATCATTTGGGTAATCGTACGTGCATCTGATCGTTATTCATTTGATGTAGTGCAAATGATGAATAAGAAAAAACGTGAAAAAACGACCATTCTTTCTTCTGCCGGAGAAGGAGAAAAAGAAATCACTTGGAATTCTGGGATCAATCCGGAAAAAAGGTTGTTGCCGTTTGTTCCTTTTATACGGATTTGAGCCAAATGTTAGTCAATAGTATCTTAAATGGGGTGACTAAAAAGTCGGTAGTATCTCCATTGGAGATACTACTGTTTGATTCATTCGTTTCATTCATTTTTCATTCGGATAGAGCAAAACAAGGCGGGCAGACTGCCCGGAATCTGTGGCATGGATCATGGAATGGATGAATTGAAATAAGAACGGTGAACAATTGAAAAGCTCAATTCGTCCACCGTTCTTTATATTGCCTTTATAAAAATAGGCTTCTGTTCTGTTGGCAGTCTCTATTAAATAGAAAGCTCTTTCAATACATTGACCAGATCTCTCTTGACCGGCTTATCATTCTTGATAGCTTTGCTGAATGGTACATAAACGATTTCATCGTGCTCGATACCTATCATTACGTTGCGCTGGTCTTCCATGATAGCGTCGATGGCAGCGGCACCCAAACGGCTTGCCAGAATGCGGTCGTGAGCTGTAGGGCTTCCACCGCGCTGCAAGTGTCCTAAGATTGTCACACGCACATCGTATTGCGGGTATTCGTTTTTCACACGTTCCGCATAGTGCATGGCACCGCCTGTCAGTTCGCTTTCCGCTACCAGTACAATACTGCTATTCTTGGATTTACGGAATCCGTTCTTGATAAATTCTTCCAGTTGGTCGACTTCCGTGCTGAACTCCGGAATAATGGCTGCTTCGGCTCCCGAAGCAATGGCGCCGTTCAGAGCAAGGAATCCGGCATCACGCCCCACCACCTCTACAAAGAACAGACGTTCGTGTGAAGTGGCGGTGTCACGGATTTTATCTACTGCATCCAGAATGGTGTTCAATGCCGTATCGTATCCGATAGTGGTGTCTGTGCCGTAAAGGTCGTTGTCAATCGTTCCCGGAAGTCCGATACATGGAACATCGAATTCCTGTGCGAAGATTCGGGCGCCAGTCAGCGAACCGTCACCACCGATGATCACCAAAGCATCAATGCCTTCTCTTTTCATATTATCATAAGCCAGCTGGCGGCCTTCCGGTGTGGTGAACTCCTTACAGCGGGCTGTTTTCAGGATGGTTCCACCCAGTTGGATGATATTACTTACGTTCTGGCTCTTGAACTCTTTGATTTCGCCTGTCACCAGACCTTTGTATCCTCTATATATACCTTTTACTTGTAGTCCGTTGTAGATAGCTGCACGTGTTACTGCGCGGATGGCCGCATTCATTCCCGGAGCATCACCTCCCGAAGTCAAAATACCGATACATTTAACTGTTCCCATAACAATCTTTCATTAATTAGTTTGACGTGGCAAATGTACAACAAAAAGTTGAAAGCAGTGTTTCATAAGTTTTTTTTCGTGTGTCGAAACCATTAAAAATATTCAAATTGTCTTTTCTATCTTTCTTTTTAATCTTTTATCAATAGCTGGATATGGTCATGTATTTTTTCCATCAGCCATTTGGGGGTGGAAGTCGCTCCACATACGCCGATGGATTCCACATTCCGGAGTAAAGTGGGATCGATTTCTTTCTCATTATCAATCAGATGTGAGTTGGCGTTTACTTTCAGGCATTCTTCAAAAAGCATTTTTCCGTTCGAACTCTTCTTTCCGCTGACGAAGAAAATCAGATCGTGCGTTGCCGCAAATTCCCTGAGATTGGGCATACGGTTAGCTACCTGCCGGCAGATTGTATCGTAATATTCGAAAGTGGCGTCCGGTGAAATGTGGAGTTTGATGTATTCTACAATCTCCTGAAACTCGTCCAGAGACTTTGTGGTCTGCGAGAAAAGGCGGATGCTTTTAGTGAAATCCAGCTTTTTGGCTTCTTCCGCACTTTCGATGACAATGGCTTGACCGCCGGTCTGCCCTACCAGTCCCAGCACTTCTGCATGACCGTTCTTGCCGTAGATCACAATTTGCTTTTCTTCAAAATCTTCCTTCCGGAACTCTTGTTTGATGCGCTTTTGAAGCCGCAGTACGACCGGACAGGTTGCGTCGATGATTTCGATATTATTCTTGTGGGCGATCTGGTAAGTCTCCGGTGGCTCTCCGTGTGCGCGAAGCAACACTTTGGCATTGCGCAATTGTCTGAACTCATCACGGTTGATCGTAATTAGTCCCATTGCCTTCAGCCTTTCTACCTCCCGGCTGTTGTGTACAATATCTCCCAGGCAATAGAGGGTTTCTCCTTTTGCCAGTTCTTCTTCCGCCTTGTGGATGGCTGTGACCACACCGAAGCAGAAGCCGGAGCCTTCATCTATCTCTACTTTAATCATACACTCGATTTCTATCCTCTATTCCTTTACTACTTTTCCGAACTGTTCCGACAGCCATTCCTTCTGCTGTTCGATGCTCAGATTAGAATTGTCGAGCAGCAGAGCGTCATCTGCTTTGCGCAATGGACTCACTTCACGATGCTGGTCGATGTAATCCCGTTGCTTTACGTTCTCAAGAATTTCTTCGAAGCTGCCTTCCTGGCCTTTTGCTTTTAGTTCGTCAAAACGGCGTTGGGCACGAATCTCCGGTGTGGCCGTAACAAATATTTTCAGTTCCGCATCCGGGAAAACCGTGGTTCCGATGTCCCGTCCGTCCATCACAATCCCTTTTTCTTTACCCATGGCCTGTTGCTGTGCTACCATCGCTTCGCGTACAAAATCGAGTGCGCTGATAGGGCTGACTTTGGACGAAACCCCCATTGTACGAATTTTATTCTCTACGTTCACCCCGTTGAGGTAGGTGTCCGGACGTCCTGTCTCCGGATTTGGGCGGAAAGTAATCCGGATATCCCGGATTGCTTCTTTCAGCTTCTCCGTATCGATAACGTCTCCGTTAAATATCCCATTTTCAATACTATATAAGGTGACTGCGCGATACATTGCCCCACTATCTATATAAATGTATCCTACTTCGCGGGCGAGATCTTTGGCCATTGTACTTTTTCCGCAGGAGGAAAAACCGTCGATTGCGATTGTTATCTTTTTCATATTATCTGCTTCTTATATTTGTCCGCCAAAGATACGCTTATTTTGAAAATCAGCCATAAATTTGACTGTAAAAGCAACTGAATGAGTATGAAAGAATTAAAAAAGTTAAAAAGCCGGATAAAAAGATATGAAGAAACGGACGGTTATCTGAAAATGTAGTATATTTGCCCAGAGACACATAGGAAGACACTTTTTTTATTAATCATTATATTAACAAAATTATGGAAGTTAAAAAATCACCCAAGGCAGACCTGGAAGGAAAGAAATCCACATGGCTGCTGATCGGTTACGTGGTGGTATTGGCTTTTATGTTCGTGGCGTTCGAATGGACCCAGCGTGACGTGAAAATCGATACAAGCCAGGCTGTAGCTGATGTTGTTTTTGAAGAGGAAATCATTCCTATTACCGAAACCCCTGAACAAGCGACTCCACCACCACCCGAGGCTCCGAAGGTGGCCGAATTGCTGGAAATTGTCGATGACCAGGCAGATATTGAAGAATCAACTACCATCCTTAATGAGGATAACACACCTAAAGTGGAAGTAAAATACGTACCGGTACAAGTAGTTGAGGAAGAGCCGGAAGAACAGACTATCTTCGAAGTTGTAGAAAATATGCCGGACTTCCCGGGTGGACAGGCAGCATTGATGCAGTATCTGGCTAAAAATATCAAATATCCGACTATCGCACAGGAAAATGGTACTCAAGGTCGTGTTATCGTACAGTTCGTTGTTAACAAAGACGGTAGTATCGTAGATGCAAAAGTTGTACGCAGTGTAGACCCGTATCTGGATAAAGAAGCTCTCCGTGTGATCAACACGATGCCGAAATGGAAACCAGGTATGCAGCGTGGTAAACCGGTTCGCGTTAAATTTACAGCTCCTGTAATGTTCAGATTGCAGTAATTTGTAACACTCATACATTTAAGAGGCTGCGAATGCAGCCTCTTTTTATTCATTAATCTTTGTTTTCATCATGTTTACAGCTTTTCAATTACTTGATAAAATAAACAACCACCTATCTGAAAATCAGATAACCCGGACTCCGGAAGGACTCTACGAACCAATCGAATACATCCTTTCTTTGGGGGGGGAAGCGGATTCGTCCTGTATTGATGCTGATGGCATATAACTTGTATAAGGAAGATGTTTCGTCAATTTACGATCCTGCTACCGGTATCGAAGTTTATCATAATCATACATTGCTGCATGATGATTTGATGGATCGTTCGGATATGCGCAGAGGAAAGCCGACTGTGCATAAGGTTTGGAACGATAACACAGCTATTTTGTCGGGTGATACCATGCTGATACTGGCTTTCCGGTATGTAGCCGGTTGTGCGCCCGAGCATTTGAAAGAAGTCATTGATTTGTTTAGTCTGACTGCGTTGGAAATTTGTGAAGGGCAGCAGTTGGATATGGAATTTGAGTCGCGCAACGATGTGGCGGAAGACGAATATATTGAAATGATTCGTCTGAAAACGGCTGTATTGCTTGCCGCAAGTCTGAAGATCGGCGCGATTCTGGCAGGAGCGTCTGCTGTTGATGCGGAGAATCTTTATAATTTTGGTATGCAGATAGGGGTTGTATTCCAGTTACAGGATGATTTGCTGGATGTTTATGGCGATCCGGAAGTGTTCGGAAAGAAAATCGGTGGAGACATCCTTTGCAATAAGAAGACATATATGCTGATCAAAGCACTGGAACGTGCAAACGGAGAACAGCTGGAAGAACTGAACCGCTGGCTGAATGCAGAGAACTGTCAGCCGGCAGAAAAGATAGCGGCAGTGACGGAGATCTATAATCAGTTGACTATCCGTAGCGTTTGTGAAAACAAAATGCGCGAATATTATACGCTGGCTATGGAGAGCCTTGAAGCAGTTGCGGTTGCCGAAGAGAAGAAGAAAGAACTTAAGAATTTAGTGAAATTACTGATGTATCGGGAAATGTAGTAAAGTTGGTGGGAAATGCCTTACAGACGATTGCCAAATACGGATCAAGCCAGAGTACGGGCGCTGAAAGCAGCGGTCGAGAAGGGTGACGTGTATAATGTGCGGGACTTGGCTATCTCACTGAAAACATTATTCGAAGCCCGTAATTTTCTGCTGAAGTTTGAAGCTGCGCAGATTTACTATACCCAATGTTATGACAACCAGTCGAGAGCCAGTCGCAAGCATCAGGCGAATGTGCGGATGGCACGGCTGTATATATCCCATTTTATTCAAGTGCTCAACCTCGCGGTGCTTCGCGATGAAATCAAACCGGTGCATAAAGAACTTTATGATCTTCCGGAAGCGAATGTGGTACCGGATTTATTAAGCGAAGCAGCTTTGGTAGAGTGGGGGAGAAAAATCATTGAAGGAGAGCAGCGGAGAACCTCTCAAGGGGGAATCCCCATTTATAACCCGACTATTGCGCGCGTAAAAGTGCATTATGATATTTTTCTGGATAGCTACGAACGTCAGAAAAATTACCAGTCTGCCACCAACCGGAGTCTGGATGAACTGGCTTCGATGCGTGACCGGGCGGATGAATTGATTCTGGATATCTGGAATCAGGTGGAAGCGAAGTTTCAGGAAGTGAATCCTAATGAAGCCCGGTTGGCAAAATGTCGTGACTATGGACTGGTATATTACTACCGTTCCAACGAAAAAGTAAAAGAAGAAAGCAAATTGTCATGTTAATAGATACTCATTCCCATCTTTTTTTGGAAGAATTTTCCGATGACCTGCCACAGGTGATGGAACGTGCACGTCAGGCAGGTGTTTCGCGTATTTACATGCCCAATATTGACAGTACGACGATTGAATCCATGCTGTCGGTTTGTGCGGATTATCCTGATTTCTGTTATCCGATGATCGGATTGCATCCTACCTCGGTGAACGAGTCATACCGGCAGGAACTGTCAATTGTCCGGGAACGTCTGGAAGCACCCAATAATT
>Ga0192240_10395_pt1 | contig 18653 bp, 14 predicted proteins | sample Koala_Koa27_H3_FD_131237 | JGI IMG/M metagenome (GOLD analysis project Ga0192240, IMG submission 131237) | Enriched cells from koala feces incubated with labeled cellulose particles, San Francisco Zoo, California, United States - Koala_Koa2-7_H3 ...
CAAGATATGTTTTTAATCCCGGAAGATCGCGGGTTTCATATTTCGGGAAAGAGTTTAGCATAATAGAAGTTACCTGATGGTCTACAAATGGATTATTGAAACGTTCTAATACATCTTCAGCAAACTTTTTGAGTTCATCTTTTGGCAAATTTAATGTTTCCATTAATTCATCAAACATTACTTTGTGGATGTATTTACCAATAACAGGATGTTGACATGCTTCACGAACGATGTTTAATCCGGCTAAATAAGCAACGGGGGACAATACGGTGTGTGGTCCGTTTAATAGGGTAACCTTACGTTCATGATAAGGTGCTTCAGAAGGAACAAACAGAACATTTAATCCGGCTTTATCAGCGGGAAATTCTTTCGAAACTTCTTCCGGAGCTTCAATTACCCACAAATGGAAAATTTCTGCCTGTACTACCAGGTTATCATCATATTGAATCTTTTCTTTAATTGCGTCAATATCTTTACGTGGGAATCCGGGAACGATGCGGTCTACCAATGTTGCGTAAACAGCACAAGCTTCTTCAAACCATGTTTTAAATTCTTCTCCTAAATCCCAAAGTTCAATGTATTGATAGATGGTTTCTTTCAATTTGTGTCCATTCAGGAAAATCAATTCGCATGGGAAAATAATTAATCCTTTTGATTTATCTCCATTGAATGTTTTAAAGCGATGATAAAGTAATTGAGTTAATTTACCCGGATAAGAAGAGGCAGGAGCGTCAGTTAATTTACAGGAAGGATCAAATGCAATACCTGCTTCTGTTGTATTAGAGATTACGAAACGTATTTCCGGTTGTTCTGCCAGTTTCATAAACTCATCATTTTGAGTATATGGATTTAAAGCACGACTGATTACATCAATCATGGTGATACTGTTTACCACTTCACCTTTATCCAATCCTTGCAGATTGACATGGTACAGGCAGTCTTGTTTGTTCAACATGTCTACCATCCCATTTTCAATGGGTTGAACCACAACAACGCTACTGTTGAAATCTGTTTTTTCATTCATGTTATAGATAATCCAATCTACAAATGCACGAAGAAAGTTTCCTTCACCAAACTGAATAATTCTTTCAGGACGCTGAACTTTTACAGCTGTTTCTTTGTTTAATGCTTTCATTTTTAATTGTGTGTTAAGTATATTATGGAATTAAATAAATTCAAAGTAATAATCAATATTTTCACGTATTAATATGTCAATAGGCATGTATTTTACAGAAGCAATATCTTTTTTAAAAACTACTTTATCTGCCAATGCTTTTACTGCAAAATATCCTTGCAACCCTGGTCTTTGTCCTATCAGGTAAGTAATAATTCCTTCTGTCAGCAGACTCACATTCTGAGGAAGGAGATCATAGCCAATCAATCCTTCCATTTTTCTACCGGTTTCTTTTAAATAATCTCCTACCTGATAAATACGGGAATTAAAAACAACTCCTAATTCCGTAGCAGGATGATTTTTAAAAAAATCAGCAAGTATGTATTTACTAGCATCGTAATTGTCCCGGTCTAAAATAACTTCATGAACTTTTAATTGCAAAAAGTGCTCATTAAGATATTGCATAAAACCGTCTAACCGACGTTGCATTTGAAATTCGGAATGGTTATCTTTATAATTACTCAGGAAAAGAGCTAACTCTTTTCCCTGTTTATATTCCCTTGTAAGAAGTTTAGCTGCAATATAACCACTTTGATAAGAGTCCTGCCCTATATAAGTAAGCGCATTACCACCTTCTACATTTACATCAATAAAAGCGAAAGGTATTTCAGCTTCATACAAAGCAGATGTAAAACTTAATGTTTCGTGTTGAAAGTTTGGGGCAATCAGTACTGCATCAGGAGTCTTATTAAATAATTGGATTCTTACATTTCTATAGGAATCAACGTCTGAGTGGTTATAGTAAACAAACTCAATACTTACATTAAATGGATTTAATTCCGAGGCTGCTTTTTCAATACCTTGTGATACACTATACCAATAATCATCTTTTATATAGAAAGGAATAACACACAGAATCGTGTATTTCTTTTTTGCTGCCAGTCCGATTGCGAACATATTAGGCTGATAATCGATTTCATCTAATATTTTCTGAACTTTTAACCGGCTTGCTTCTGACACTTCTCCCCTGTTGTGCATTACACGATCTACCGTACCCGCAGAAACTCCTGCCAGTTTAGCAATATCCTTAATCGTGTATTTATCTTTCTTCATGGTAAAAGATTTTGAAAAATAAAGAGGTTAACAAAAAAGAAACCGTTTAAATATTATAAATCTACGCCACAAATATACAAATTATTTTGTTATTCCAAATAATATTCCTACTTTCGTGTTCGGTAACGGTTAATATTCCTAAAATGTGTAATAGCTTTAGGTATAAACTGTTTAAAACATTTATTTTTTCAATTTATAATAACATATTTAATACCAAAAACACATTAAGTTATGAAAAACTTTATGGATGAAAACTTCATTTTGCAGACAGAGACTGCACAGAAGTTGTATCACGAACATGCGGCAAAAATGCCAATTATTGACTATCACTGTCACTTAATTCCTCAAATGGTTGCTGATGACCATAAATTCAAATCACTGACTGAAATATGGTTAGGTGGAGACCATTATAAATGGCGCGCAATGCGTACAAATGGCGTTGATGAACGTTATTGTACCGGTAAAGATACTTCTGACTGGGAAAAATTTGAAAAATGGGCAGAAACTGTTCCATATACTATGAGAAATCCTCTTTACCACTGGACACACCTGGAATTAAAAACAGCTTTTGGTATTAACAAAATATTAAGCCCGAAAACGGCTCGTGAAATCTATGATGAGTGTAACGAAAAATTGGCTCAACCGGAATATTCCGCGCGTGGTTTTATGCGTCGTTACCGGGTAGAAGTAGTCTGTACTACCGATGATCCAATAGATTCTTTAGAATATCATATCAAAACCCGTGAAAGTGGATTTGAAGTAAAAATGCTTCCTACCTGGCGTCCTGATAAAGCAATGGCAGTAGAAGTTGCTGCGGATTTCCGTGCCTATATGGAGAAACTATCTGAAGTAAGTGGAGTAACTATCTCTAACTTTGATGATATGATCACTGCATTGCGTAAACGCCACGACTTTTTTGCTGAACAAGGTTGTAAACTGTCTGACCACGGTATTGAAGAATTCTATGCAGAAGATTATACAGATGCGGAAATTAAAGACATCTTTAATAAAGTATATGGTGGAAATGAATTGACCAAAGAAGAAGTTTTGAAGTTCAAATCTGCCATGTTAGTTATTTTTGGCGAAATGGATTGGGAAAAAGGTTGGACACAACAATTCCATTATGGAGCTATCCGTAATAACAATACCAAGATGTTTAAATTGTTAGGTCCGGATACAGGATTTGACTCAATCGGTGAATTTACTACCGCAAAAGCCATGTCTAAATTCCTTGATCGTTTAAATTCAAAGGATAAATTGACTAAAACGATTCTTTATAACCTGAATCCATGCGCGAACGAAGTTATAGCCACTATGTTGGGTAACTTCCAGGATGGAACTATACCAGGAAAAATTCAGTTTGGTTCCGGATGGTGGTTCCTGGATCAGAAAGATGGCATGGAAAAACAAATGAATGCTCTTTCTGTATTAGGACTGTTAAGCAGGTTTGTGGGTATGTTGACTGATTCACGTAGTTTCTTATCTTATCCACGTCACGAATACTTCCGTCGTACTTTATGTAATCTGGTCGGTCGTGATGTTGAGAATGGAGAATTACCAGCTTCTGAAATGGAAAGAATTAATCAGATGATTGAAGATATCAGTTACTATAACGCTAAAAATTATTTTCAATTTTAAATAGTTGAAACAATCGTTTTCTTATTAAATCTCTCTTTGTTATATTATAATAAAGAGAGATTTTTTATTTTTAGTATAAAGAAGAACCGTAAAAACTTCCTTTTTTCTACTCTACAAAATATAGAAACCGGGATTACTATGTTAATAAAATAGTAATCCCGGTTTAATAGTATATAAGATAATCCTTACTTGCTCAATAATTGTTCTTGCTCTACTCCTGCCAATTCCGGGTCTATCATAATTCGTCCACAGTATTCACAAACAATAATTTTCTTACGCATACGAATATCTAACTGTCTCTGAGGTGGAATTTTATTAAAACAACCTCCACAGGCATCTCTTTGTACATATACTACTCCTAAACCATTACGGGAATTCTTTCTGATTCTTTTAAAAGCCTGCAGCAAACGCGGTTCAATGGTTGTTTCCAACACTTTAGCCTTTTCTCTTAATTTTTCTTCCTCTTGTTTTGTTTCTGCAATAATTTCGTCCAGTTCTCCTTTCTTCTGAGAAAGGTCTTTCTTGCGTTCTTCTAATTCTACTGCTCCTTTCTTTACATCTTCTGTCTTAGCATTCATATCAGCAGTAAACTCTTTAATTCTTTTCTCACATAGTTCAATTTCTAAAGTCTGAAACTCTATTTCCTTAGTAAGAAAATCATATTCGCGATTATTTCTCACATTTTCCTGCTGTTCTTTATACTTATCAACCGCACTTTTTGCAGTGTCAATTTCAATTTTTTTAGCAGCAATGTTTGATTTAAGTTCTTCTGTTTCTGCTTTTATTTTTTCAATACGGGTACTTAGACCTGCAACTTCATCTTCTAAATCTTGTACCTCTAATGGAAGTTCACCTCGTAAGGTTTTAATCTTATCAATTTCCGATAGCATAGATTGTAGTTGATATAAAGCTTGTAACTTTTCTTCAACTGTTAACTCATTCGGATCTCTTTTTACGTCTTTTTTTATCTCTTTAGCCATAATTTATAATAAATATTTTATTGGATTTGTATTTATAGTAGTAATTTGCATGGGTAAGGATGGATATAAGTGGTGCAATACATCAGAAAATAGTTCCTGTGTATATTGTTCGCTCTCATAATGTCCGATTTCTGCCATTAAAATCTGTTGCTCCCATTCAAAATATTCATGATATTTTATTTCTCCTGTGATAAATATATCTGCTTTATTTTGTATAGCTTTCGGAAGAAGAAAAGCTCCCGAACCACCACATAGAGCGACTTTTTTTATCTTTTTACCAGTGAACCGGGAATGCTTGATACATCCGGTTTTAAATAATTCTTTTATAGAAGAGAGAAACTCCGGTTCTGCTATAGATTCTTCTAATTCTCTTATCACTCCTGAACCAGCTTGTTGCCATGAATTTAACACAGGATAAAAATCATAAGCCGGTTCTTCATAAGGATGTACATTTAATAATGTCTCTTTAACATTCCTCATTTTAAATACAGGCAATATGGTTTCAATCCTTATTTCTTTTTCTTTGTGTACTTCTCCGTGTTGCCCTACAAATGGTTTTGTTCCTTCTTTTGCTAGAAAAGTACCTTCTCCTTCCAACGAATAACTACAACAACTGTAATTACCAATATCACCACAACCGGCTTCAAATAAAGCATTTCTTACGTTCTCAATATATTCTGAAGGAACAAAAGTAACAAGCTTTACAAGCGAATTTTCTTGTTGGGCTAATGGCTGTACATTCTTCAAACCAATTTTCCCGGCTATTTTAAAGTTTACCCCTCCTACTACATTATCTATATTTGTATGTGCAGCATAAATTGTAATATCATTTTTTACCGCTTTTAAAATACAGCGTTCGACATAGGTTTTTCCGGTAATTGATTTTATTCCTTTGAATATAAGAGGATGATGAGCTATAATTAAATTAAAACCCAACTTTATAGCTTCTTCAATGACTGATTCAGTTACGTCCAGACACAACAAAGCCCCTGTTGCTTCCACGTCTGTCAATCCAACTTGCAAACCGGCATTGTCAAACCCGTCTTGCAAAGGCAGAGGTGCGAACCTTTCAAGGGCGCTTACTATCTCCTTAATTTTCATTGTATACGAAAATATCTTTGCAAAGATAATAAATAAATATGAATTTATAAAATATTAGACTAGCATAGTGAAATGCGACTTTTATGTATAATTAATTAAAATATATTTTTTGAAATTTCTATATAAACAAACAATAAATTCAGGAATTTGTTATTAATTTGCCTAATAAAAACTAAAGTGATATGAGAAAATTATTCTTACTTATTATGACAACCATCTTTTTGATGGCATGTGAAGGTCCGATGGGCCCTCCGGGTGAAGATGGATATGCAAACTGGGCAGTTCAATTTGTTACAGTCTCTTCTAATCAATGGACCAGACATACTTTTACTGATACAGATGATGTTTATTACGAATACACCTTTGTGCCCGACATTTACAAAACAAGCAATTCATCGGGTAGAAATTGGATTTATAATGATGGTAGCATGATGGCCTATTGGGTGGCTAATTATGATACGGCAGATGAATTCCAGGTACCTTTATACAACGGAGTGTATGAAAGATACTATGATGGTGATCATTTTTATGAAAGTATTTCATTCAGATATACAGCGAATAATGTGAGTTTCTATCTTTATTATAATGACCCAAGCGTAACTCCAAGTGGTAATTTAACTTTCAGATTGGTTACTAATTGGTAAAAAATATAACATACAAAAAGCCGGATTATAATTTATAATCCGGCTTTTTTATATCATTTCTTAGATATTAATAAGCCCTTGCAAATAATACCCTTCTTTCAGAAGGTTTACCTGTTACCATACATTTTCCAGGCGTCGTATCTCCCTCTAAAGGTATACAGCGAATTGTAGCTTTGGTTTCTTCTTTTATTTTTTCTTCTGTTTCTGAAGTACCGTCCCAATGAGCCAAAATAAAACCGCCTTCCTCAATCTTCTCTTTAAACTCTTCATAAGTATCTACAACTATTGTATGCTCACTGCGATAATTGAGTGCTTTTTGGTAAATATTAGCTTGAATATCTTCCAATAACTGTTTTACATATTCAGCAATATTATCACAACTTTTAGTTTCTTTCTGTAGGGTATCTCTTCGCATCACCTCTACCGTATTGTTCTCCAAATCACGTCCTCCCATTACTAAACGTACAGGCACCCCTTTTAATTCATATTCTGCAAATTTGAATCCGGGTCTTTTATTATCCGCATTGTCATATTTAACACTTACACCCAATGCTTTTAGTTCTTTAATAATATCCGCCACTTTTTCGTTGATAGCATTCAGTTGTTCATCGTTTTTGTAAATCGGAACAATTACTACCTGATAAGGAGCTAATTTTGGAGGAAGAACCAAACCATTATCATCAGAATGTGCCATAATTAATGCTCCCATCAATCGGGTTGATACTCCCCATGAGGTTGCCCAAACATATTCTAATTCATTGTTCTGGTTAACAAATTGTACATCAAAAGCTTTCGCAAAATTTTGTCCTAGGAAATGGGATGTTCCGGACTGTAAAGCTTTTCCATCTTGCATCAAAGCTTCAATTGTATATGTTTCTAAGGCACCTGCAAAACGTTCATTTGGTGTTTTTATACCTTTTACTACAGGAACAGCCATAAAGTTTTCAGCAAATTCACTATATACATCCAACATGGTACGTGCTTCAGATTCTGCTTCTTCACGGGTAGCATGTGCGGTATGCCCTTCCTGCCATAAAAATTCTGCAGTCCTTAGAAAAAGACGGGTACGCATTTCCCATCTCATCACATTTGCCCATTGATTGCACAATATAGGTAAATCACGATAAGAACGTATCCAGTTTTTATAGGTACTCCAGATAATTGTTTCTGATGTAGGACGAATGATGAGTTCCTCTTCCAGTTTTGCACTAGGATCAACAATAACTCCTGACCCATCTTCTGCATTCTTCAATCGATAATGTGTTACTACTGCACACTCTTTTGCGAATCCTTCTACGTGATCTGCCTCACGGCTTAAATATGATTTAGGAATAAGTAAAGGAAAATATGCATTTACATGTCCTGTCTCTTTAAACATATCATCCAGCTGACGTTGCATTTTTTCCCAGATAGCATATCCGTAAGGTTTAATCACCATACAACCTCTTACTGCTGAAGATTCAGCTAAATCTGCTTTAATCACCAAATCATTATACCATTGAGAATAGTTTTCGCTTCTCTTTGTGAGTTCCTTTAATTCTTTTGCCATTGGAGGTATTAAATTAAAAAATTATTCTGCTTATTTAAAGAGTGCAAAAATAAAAAAATAGATGGAGTTATATTTAATTTCCAATGATATTTTAAATCCTCTTATTCTGATAATTAAAACTTTTATAAGTTTGAACTGTTTTATTTTATAATTGGAGAAAAAGATTTTAAAAACAGAATTAGTTAAAAAAATATTGTTTTTTAGAAACAATTATCTAGTTTTGCTTCCTGTAGAATAAAAACTATTATTTCAAAACATACCTATGATTACAGTCAGAGAAATCAGAGTAGGCGATTTAGTATCATATAATGATAAGGCCTGGTATATTAAAGGAATTGAATTAGAAGAGCTTAAATTAGAAAGAAATAATAAAATAATTCAAGTCTCTCCCAATGAGGTATCTCCTATTTTGTTAACCGAAGATTTACTTTTAAAAATAGGCTTTGAGGCATCTGAACAAGGGTGCGATCAGAGCAGACCTTATCGTGAATATAATTATAATGGTATCGTATTAAATCTCTTCCTGTTGAATGAACCTATTATATTATATTGCCCTGATGATACATTCAAAGGTTCAACCGTATCTTATTCTCGTCCTCCATTAAAATATGTCCATCAATTACAAAACCTGTTTTATGTACTAACGGGTAAAGAACTGGAGTTACCATTTTAAAAAATTACATATTAAAGTTCATTTATCAGAGATGCTGGAAAAGTTTTACTTTCCGGCATGCTTTATATATAAAAATAATTGAATTTATTTTATTATTTTGCTAATACCTATTCTAAATTATCTGCTGAAATTTCCCTTTCCTTTTTATATGATAAAATTTCTAAATCAACTAAAACTTTTATTTTTATGAAAACCAAATATACTCTTTAAACAGGTTTTTATTGTATATTTGTTCGCAATTATGAAAAGAATATTATCTATATATTTTTTCTTGCTCCTTACCGGAGTTATGTTTTCATACGCTCAAGATGTAAACCGTTTAAGAGATAGAGAAAGTGAATTAGAAAGTAATGCTTTTTCTGACAGATATGATGAATTTGACGAAGACTCTATTGCGCGGATTGACCCCAATACGGTACCCATTGATTTGTTTATGTGGCAGATAGATGCAAGATTAGGGGATATTATTCCTGTCCCTGTAGATACGCTTATTCATCAATTTCAAAATACTGTATTTACTTCCGGAATGAATGGAGAATATAATTTTTTAGGGAATTTAGGTTCTCCCCGGGAATCCCGTATTTTCTTTAATCGCCCACTTCATAGCCAGTTTATTTTTAGTGACCCTTATTCAGCTTTTCTTGTTAAGCCCCAGGAACTCAAATTCACAAATACAAAATCACCTTTTACTAATTTAAGTTATTATAAAGGGGGAAGCAGGCGAAATGGGGAAGAAAGATTCAATGCTTATTTTTCTGTAAATGTAAATAAAAAACTTGGTTTTGGTTTTGATTTTGATTATTGGTATGGAAGAGGACAATATTCTAACCAGAATACATCCTTATTTAAAGGTGCCTTTTTTAGTAGTTATCGTTCAGAACGCTATAATTTACATGCCATATACAGTCAAAGTCAAATAAAGATAGCAGAAAATGGAGGTATCGTTGATGACCGGTATATTACTCATCCTGAAGTAATGGCTGAAATTAATGGAGGCAGGCAATATAATGGCACTGATATTCCTGTGAATTTTGACAATACCTGGAATAGAAATAAAAATTTATATGTATTTCTTACGCATCGTTATAATTTAGGATTTTATCGTAATAGTGACGAGGATACAGAAGATGATAATGAATTTATCCCGGTATCAAGTTTTATTCATACTTTAAATGTAGAAAGGAATTACAGGCGATTTATAGTTTATAGAAATTCTTCCGGTGAACAATATTATCAACACCATCATTTCCGTAACGACAGCACCAATGATATAACTAAAAACATATCTGTAAAAAATACATTTGGGATTTCCTTACAAGAAGGTTTTAGTAAATGGGCGAAAGCAGGATTAACAGCTTTTCTAACTCACGAATATCGAACTTTTACTTTACCCGATACGCTGAATAGTTCTGTAATATTTGAACAACAATATAATGAAAACGTAATTTCCGTAGGTGGTGAATTTGCAAAAAGACAAGGACGATTACTGCATTATAATATCACAGGAGATTTGGCAGTGATAGGAGAAGACATCGGCCAATTTAATTTATATGGTAATATGGATTTGAACTTTCGATTATTTAGTGATACGGTACGTCTGGACGCAAATGCTTATATAAAACGCATTCATCCCTCTTTTTATTATCGTAAATTTCACTCAAACCATTATTGGTGGAGCAATGAAGATTTATCTAAAGAAATTCGCACCCGTATAGAAGGGAGACTCACTATTGATCGTTGGAAAACTCAGTTAAATGCAGGAGTAGAAAATATAAAAAACTATCTTTATTTTGCTCGTAATGATTATTATTATACAACTCCTGGTGGAGAAGAAGCCTCTAGAAATAATATAGTGGTAAAACAAGCCAGTGAGAATATCCAGGTTTTTTCTGCAACTTTAAAACAGGATTTCAAATTAGGGATTTTTCATTTAGATAATGAGGTCACTTATCAGACAACCAGCAATAGTGCAGTTTTACCTTTACCTACCTTAAATTTATATCATAATTTATATCTTAGTGCAAAGTTGGCAAAACGTGTCCTTACTTTGGAACTTGGAGCAGACATGAGATATTTTACCAAATATGCAGCTCCCGATTATACACCTGCTATTGGACAATTCACACAACAGGACCAAAACAATTTGGTAGAAATAGGAGGATATCCATTTATTAATGTATATGCCAATGTACATTTAAAACGTACACGCTTTTATGTAATGATGGCTCATGTTAATCAAGGCTCAGGAAATTCTAACTATTTTACTGTGCCTCATTATCCTGTTAATCCACGGATGTTTATGTTGGGACTATCATGGAATTTTTTCGACTAATCTACCTATGGGATGAAGTTTCATAAAAGATATATTGGATATTTATTAATGGGCTTTATTGCAGCTGCAATAGTAACTTTTTATCCTTCCAAAAAGAGTAATTCCTCTCCCCCAACTTATCGGGATTATCCTGAAATAGTAGAAAATGGAACTTTACGGGTAATCACAGAGTATAATTCTCTTAGTTATTTTGCAGAAAATGATTCTATGGGTGGTTTTGACTTTTCATTAATAAATGAATTTGCAAAAGAAAAGAGACTAAAGATACAAGTCACTGCAAACATGAGTCATGAAAAAAGATTGAAAGCCTTAATAGAAGGCGAATATGACATCATAGCTTTTCCCCTTCCTATAAACAACGAAACAAAAGACTCTGTCTTATTTACAATTCCAATAATTTTAAACAGACAGGTCTTGGTACAAAGAAAATCTGAAGATTCTACTTATATATCCAATACCCTACAATTAGCAAATAAAAAAGTACATGTGGTTAAAAGTTCACCGGCTATACTTAGATTGCATAATTTAAGTAATGAGATTGGAGATACTATTTATATAGAAGAAGTAGAAAAATACGGTGTTGAACAACTTCTTTCATTAGTTGCTCACGGAGAAATAGACTATTTAATCTGTGAAGAGAGTATTGCGCGTTCTTCCACAACATCATTTCCTCAGCTTGATATTTCTACTCCAATAAGCTTTACCCAGTTATATGCCTGGGGAATCAATAAGAACTCTCCTATCCTGTTGGATACTATAAATAATTGGCTTGAAAATATACTTTCCTCTTCTTTCTATAAAGAAGTTTATCAAAAATACTATAATGATTGATGGTTTATATCTAAACCTCTTTCCACAGCTTCAGCATTTCCATACTGAAAAGCCATTGGAACAATAATTAAAAGCTGAGAAAAATACATACTTAGTAAATATATACACGATAAAATAAATATTAAATAAGGAAAATAAAATGGCAAAGAACCATTTTCTCCGGCAAGAATGGCTTGATAAGCCTGGATAGCTATATTATATCCAAAAATAAGTGGAAATCCAATTATCATCAATATAAAAAGGCTTAACATTACCATAATAAATAGAATAGCAAATGTAGAACTCCAATATTTTATTCCTATTTTAAAAGATTTTTTAAGACTATCTATCCAGGATTTTTTTTCAAATAGATAAACGTAAGGAATATAGTTTAAAGGAATAATTAAAAATAAAATCAGAGGCACAGTTAATAAGAGAGTATAATAAGTGAGATATCCCAACAGGAATGTGAGGGCCAACAATAAAAAGAATATAGCCATAACAGTACATATCACAATGAAAACCTTTCCTGCATTCTTTAACAGAATTGTATGCAATGGTTTAAGATTTTTATACAAAGGAATATAGTTATTTTCCGCATATTGTTGAATTAAGGAATAAATAAGACTTCCATATATACAATTACCTATCATACTGATAATTAAAATCAAAAATCCTACTACAAAATATCCTATGGAAAAATAGAATTGAGGATATATAATAATTATTGCATTTAAAATGCTTTGTATAACAACTAAAGGACATAAAATATAAAAACTTAATTTGATAAAAAGAGATAAATTATTTTTCAAGAAACCAAATGAACTAGTCAATCTACCAGCTAAAGTACGAGTTTTATAAAGCATGTTTTTTGAAACCTGTGTATCCATTTTCCAAATATTTTAGTAAGATTTTTCTTAATATTAAATTTTCTCTTGCAAGTATTAAAATGAAATAAAATAATTGTTCTCTCACAAAAGTAGCTAAAATTGATATATTTGCAACTTGATTAATTATATTTTGTTATAAGATTAATAAAGAATTTATGGAAAAGGTAAAATGGGGTTTTATTGGATGCGGGAGTGTAACAGAGGTAAAAAGCGGACCCGCTTTTCAACAAATTGAAGGTTCGTCGGTAGAAGCTGTCATGTGTAGAAATGAAAATAGAGCAAAAGAATATGCTAAACGCCATCATATAAAAAAATATTATATAGATGCCCAGGAATTAATTAATGATTCCGAAGTAAATGCTGTTTATATTGCAACACCTCCTTCTTCACACGCTACATACGCTATAATGGCTATGAAAGCAGGGAAACCCGTATATATTGAAAAACCTATGGCAAGTAGTTATGAAGAGTGTAATCGCATAAACAGAGTTTCACAGGAAACCGGAGTCCCTTGTTTTGTAGCTTATTACCGGCGCTATCTTCCTTATTTCCGTAAAGTTAAAGAATTAATCAGGAATAATGAAATAGGAAGTGTGAATAATATACAGATACGTTTTTCACAACCACCCTACAAAGAAGATTATAATTCACAAAATCTTCCGTGGAGAGTGATACCGGAAATTGCCGGAGGAGGATATTTTTATGATTTAGGTTCTCATCAATTAGACATTCTTCAAGATATTTTTGGCTGTATTTTAGAAGCTGCAGGTTACGTAAATAATTTAGCCGGATTATATCCCGCAGAAGATACCGTAAGCGCCTGTTTTAAATTTGAATCAGGAATTGTTGGCTCCGGTTCCTGGAGTTTTATAACCAGTAAAGTGGCAAAAGAAGACCGGATTAAAATTATAGGTGACAAAGGAGAAATTCAATTTTCTACTTTTACTTTTGAACCGATTGCTTTGGTTAATGAAAACGGAAAAAAGGAGTTTTTACCCGAAAATCCGAAACATATTCAACAATATTTAATTCAAGCTGTTGTAGAAGATTTACAAGGTAAATCCCAATGCAGTTCTACTGGTATAAGTGCCACTATGACCAATTGGGCATTAGATAAAATTTTAGGAAAAGAATAAACTTGAATCATATTAGTTGAAATAAAAAATGAATAAAAAGGTTTTAATAATAGTGACATTTATATGTTCTTTTCAATATTTTCAAGCACAAGAACTGCCTGTCAATTATTTAGAAAACCCTGAAAATATAGATACCAATAAACCCCGGAATTTTTTTCAGAAAATAGGTCATTTTTTAAATGATATAGACACTTTATATATTTCCCCTAATCAGTACAAATTTGCTTTTATGCTTGAGAACAGCAATTGGTACGAATACTATCGGTTGAGTGATACGCAGGATATTCCTCAAACTCTTTTCATCTCACCTAAAATGAATTATAAAATAGGGGGATATTTTGGATGGAAATGGATATTTGTCGGGTATTCCATTGATGTAAAAAATCTATTTAATAAAAATACAAAAAACAATCGTCGTACAGAATTTGGTTTGAGTTTATATAGTTCTGTAGTAGGATGTGATTTATATTATAGAAAAAGTGGAAGTGCATTCAAACTAAGAAATATAGAAGATTTTATTCCGGAAGACTATACAGATCCTATTAAGAAAGATATTGATGGCTTTTCAGTAAATATTAAAGGAGTGAATGCGTATTTTATATTGAACCATAAAAAGTTTTCCTATCCGGCTGCCTATAGTCAATCAACTAATCAACGTCGTAATGCTGGTTCAATCATTGCGGGACTCTCTTACTCCGAGCATAACCTGAATTTTGATAAATATAAGCTTCCTGATTATATTTACTTGCTACTGGATGATGCTTTCAATTTTAAAAAAATAAATTACAAAGATTTTAGTTTAAGTGTTGGATATTCGTACAATTGGGTTTTTATGAAAAACTGTTTGGCAAATTTGTCTCTTACCCCTGCAATTGCGTATAAACATGCAGAAATAGATTCCAAAACAATGGATTATCCGGTTCTTAATAATTTTAATTTTGATTTAATTACCCGTGCCGGTATCACTTATAATAATTCTAAATACTTTATTGGTACGTCCTTAGTTATGCATACTTATAATTATCGTTCCGACTATTTTAATTTAAACAATAGTTTTGGTACAATACGAATATATGCCGGTTTCAATTTCATAAAGAGAAAAGAGTATCGTACGAAAGATTAAAAATAAAATATTTCATATCTTTGAAATTAGAGAATAAAATTATAATTATGAAAACAAAAGAAGATTTCATGAGAGAAGCCATAAGGCTTTCTGTAGAAAATGTGAGAAATGATGGAGGTCCTTTTGGTGCTGTTATTGTAAAAGATGGAGAAGTGATAGCTACGGGGGTTAACCGGGTAACTTCCTGTTGTGATCCAACGGCTCATGCAGAAGTAAGTGCAATCCGCTCTGCCGCTTCTAAGCTGGGAAATTTTAATCTGCAAGGTTGTGAAATATATACTTCCTGTGAACCGTGTCCGATGTGTTTAGGAGCAATCTATTGGGCCAGATTAGATAAAATGTATTATGCCAATACAAAGACAGATGCTAAAAATATCGGCTTTGATGACTCTTTTATTTATGATGAACTTGAATTAAAACCCCAGAAACGTAAACTTCCCTCAGAAAATATATTAGCTTCAGAAGCCATTATTGCTTTTGAAAAATGGGCAGAAAAAGAAAATAAGACAGAATATTAAAAATAAACCCTTGAGATTTTAAATCTCAAGGGTAATAAAAAAGTTATTTAGCAATAATAAAAAAGTTCTCAAAATCTCAATCCAAGTGTCATTAAAAGTTGATGACGATCGTTATTTATTTTAGTAACAGATAATTCATCCGGTGAAAGCCAAACATTTTGAAACGGAGAAAACTCCGAAGAATAGGTTGTAAACTGATAAGCTACATCCGCATACCACATACCACTTCTATATCCCATTCCTAAAGTAAAATTATTGGTAGCCTTTATATTATTATACTCTGTATCAGTCTTTACACTATTAGACGGTATAAAATAATAGGCATCTTTATTAAAAGCACTTGTAATGTGGTTATAACCTGCCCGTACACTAAATTGAGGAACTAATCTGGCTTCTACTCCCACTTTGAATGTATGAACCTTTTTCAACATATATTCTATATCATCATTTACATAATCCATATGTATCCCATCATCATATTTCATTTTGGCAGAAGAATAGTCAGCAAACTCATACTCAGCTCCCAAAGCTATATTTTGTCCGATTGTATAACCGGTACTAAAATTAAACTTCCAGGGTGTAACAAGCTTATAGCGTGTAGAAGCTTCTAATCGGTTTTCGTTAGACATTTTTGGATAAATAACGTCTTTTTCCAGATTTCCATTTAAAGTATAAGTCTGATAGTCTAAATAAGAATTGGTTTTATCCGTGAGACTATAAAAAGTAGGGGTATGAAAAGCAGCTCCAATACGAAAATTTCCAATGGGCCGGAAAATAATTCCCAATTTAAAATCTACTCCTGTTCCATTTGTATCTAACCAGTTATCAAGCATGTAGTCTCCATCATACTCACTTCTTACCCGGAATGTTTCAGAATAATACGTATATTTGGAATAGTTTACATCATACAATCCTAAGGTAGCACCAATATAGAATTTATCGTTTACATTGAATGATAGATTAAAATCAAATCGTTCTACCCCACCAGTTTCCTTAGATTCAAAATATCCGTCAACATTTGCATCAGGATTATATCCGTCAAAAGAAGAATCTAAATTCGGATCATCAATAGGAACAATCAAATTTGCTCTATATGCCATAATAGGAAGCCATCCCAAATTATAATTATACTGAAAAGCATCTCTTGCATTCAAAGAAGAAGGTGTAGCTCTGGATTCATCTGCCATAAGAGCAGCTAAGTAGGTTTGTGAAGCATTGCCGAAGTTTCCTCCCATCAGGTAATTCTTATTGAAGTTTTTTTGTTTAGTGTAATTAAATCCAAAGTTGACATACCTGATTGGAGTAAGATCACCAATTTTTGTGGCATATACAAATCCTACATTGTCAAAAGATCCCGTAATTTTACTGGCAGACATTTTTGTACCTGAAAAATCGCTTTCTGCATGAAGTCCATTAAATCCAAACGATATCATGAAATCATTGCTTCGATAAATCCCGGTACCGGCTGGGTTAGTTCCCATGGTAGAAATATCTCCACCTAAAGCTCCCATTGCCCCTCCCATACCTACATATCTTGCCGTACCATTTAAATCACTACTTGTATATCTGTGTACATCGTATATGTTTTGAGAATTTATTCCGCTTGCTAATAAAAAAGCGCTAATAATTACACTTATTTTTTTCATACTCTATAATTTTTTACACTATTTATTAAGAACGCCTATCATCTTCTGCTACTACCTCCGCCACTGGATCTTGAAGAACTACCGCCTGAAGAATAACTTCCGCTACTTCTGGAAGAAGATCCGCCACCCGAAGAGTAGCTACTACTGGAGGAACGACCGGAAGAAGAACTTCCACTGCTTCTGGAATAAGAACTACTGCCCGAAGAGTAACTACTACCCGAAGAACGGCTTGAAGAAGAATTTCCACTGTAGCTTGAGGAACTTCCACGACTAGAACTACTGGAAGAGGAACTACTACCCACCGAAGAACCTTGACGGGTACTGCTGGGACGAGTATATTCCGAAGAGCCACTACTACTGGTTCTTGTAGAACTGGGTCGGGTAAAACTTCCACTGGAAACAGAAGTAGATTCTGTACTTCTTGTACTGGTACGGGTACTTACTCCCGAAGAAGAGTCTGAAGATGAATTACGGGTACCAACAACTCTGCCTGTTGAGGTCGGACGAGAAGATGTAGAACGTACAGAAGAAGTATTATCGGTAGGACGTACCGAAGTACCACGTCTTACTGTAGAAGTAGAACCGGAAGATGTAGAGGCTCTTCGGTTCTGTGTTCCTGAAGCATAATATCTACGATTGTTATAATAGGTAGGTCTATGGTGTGCCCAGTGACCTCCTCCATGCCAATAACCACCTCCATGCCAGTGATTATGGTAATTCCATCCCCAATATGCTCCCCAATGATGATGACCATAATAATGTCCCCATCCATAGTAGGGATAATTCCATCCCCATCCTATACCAAAGTTACCCCATCTCCAATTCCACCACAAACTGTTAGAAAAGGTGGGGAAAGCATATGCATAGAATCCATCATCATATATATTCCAATACCAGGAGTTACCATGATATACAATATCCCAATAAAGAGGGCTACCTACAGGAATAGCGTATCTCGGATTACGAAAACGTACAAGTCTCATAGCATACTCATAATCATCTTCGGAACCATCAAAACCATTTACCCATTCACCTCTTTCACTCCATTCTTTTTCTTCAATTATTAATGTATCATTTTCCAATACAAAATTATTATCACGAGAAGTAAAGCGACGATTATATTCATCGACATCCCGTATAGTTCCATCTAAATCTTTAACTACTACTGTAGTCCCGGGACTTACATAAATAGAAGAAGTCGTAGCTGCAGAATTAGGAGTTACTTCCATAACATCTATTACTTCTTCTTGTAATATAACTTTGTCCTGGGATTCAGTTTTATTATTCTTAGGAGTGTAGTAAAGATCATCATAGTTCTGTGCTACTCCTAAAAATGGTATACACATAACCAGCATTAATATCCCAACAATCTTTTTCATAATTTTT
>Ga0192240_10384_pt2 | contig 18366 bp, 12 predicted proteins | sample Koala_Koa27_H3_FD_131237 | JGI IMG/M metagenome (GOLD analysis project Ga0192240, IMG submission 131237) | Enriched cells from koala feces incubated with labeled cellulose particles, San Francisco Zoo, California, United States - Koala_Koa2-7_H3 ...
AGAAATCAAAAATACACGGCCTTCTTTTACCCTGAAAAAGAATGGTGTAAATGTAGCTCGACAACTATTTGCCAAGATGGGAGTTGAGAATACGACCATGAATGATATCGCTCTTGCGTCAAAAAAGGGAAGACGTACACTTTATACCTATTTTAAGAGCAAAGAAGATATCTATATGGCCGTTGTTGAATCTGAGTTGGATATTCTTTCAGATATGATGGCAGCAGTAGCAGTAAAAGATATCTCTCCGGACGATAAGATGTTAGAGATAATTTATACACGTTTAGATGCTGTAAAAGAGGTTGTGTATCGTAATGGAACATTGCGTGCTAATTTTTTTAGGGATATCTGGAGAGTGGAAAAAGTGCGGAAGAAATTTGATGCGAAAGAAGTTGCGCTATTTAAAACAGTCCTGGCAGAAGGAAAAGAGAAAGGAGTCTTTCAGATTGATGACCTTGATATGACCGCCAATCTCATTCATTATTGTGTGAAGGGGATTGAAGTTCCTTATATCCGTGGAAAAATAGGAGAGAATCTTTCTTCACATACACGGAAAGAATATGTAAAGAATATAGTTTATGGCGCTTTGCGCAGAATTGAAAATAATAAATAACAAAACATTATGCGTTTATTAGAAGGAAAAACAGCGATAGTTACCGGAGCAGCCCGTGGTATTGGTAAAGCTATAGCATTAAAATATGCTTCCGAGGGAGCTAATATAGCATTTACAGATTTGATTCTTGATGAAAATGCACTGGGTACTCAGAAAGAACTGGAAGCCCTGGGAGTAAAAGCAAAAGGATATGCTTCTAACGCTGCAAACTTTGAAGAAACAGCTCAGGTAGTAGCTGAGATTCATAAAGATTTTGGTCGGATAGATATTTTAGTAAATAACGCAGGTATCACACGAGATGGATTAATGATGAGAATGAGTGAGCAGCAATGGGATATGGTGATAAATGTAAATTTAAAATCCGCATTCAATTTTATTCATGCAGTTACGCCGGTTATGATGCGCCAGAAATCAGGAAGTATCATTAATATGGCCTCTGTGGTAGGAGTTTCGGGAAATGCCGGTCAAAGCAATTATTCTGCTTCTAAAGCGGGTATGATAGGGTTGGCTAAGTCTATAGCCAAAGAACTGGGTTCGCGTGGGATTCGTGCAAATGCCATAGCTCCCGGATTTATTATTACCGATATGACTCACCAGTTATCAGATGAAGTAAGGGCTGAATGGGCAAAACAGATACCATTGCGCCGTGGAGGAACTCCGGAAGATGTGGCCAATGTGGCAACTTTTCTTGCTTCTGACTTATCTTCTTATGTAACAGGGCAGGTAATCTGTTGCTGTGGAGGTATGAATATGTAATTCAATATTTGTTTATCCTATAATCACGAAAACACATCTTATCTATAAAAAATGTGTTTTCGTGATTTTTTATATAAAGAGAGACGCAGGCGGAGCCTTCTGTTATATAACTTTTTAATTTGCTCATGGAAGTCATTTATGAAGATAATCATATAATTGTTGTTAATAAAGCAAGCTCTGAAATTGTACAGGGAGATAAAACAGGCGATACTCCACTTTCGGAAAGCCTAAAACAATATTTGAAAGAGAAATACAATAAACCCGGACAAGTTTTTTTGGGTGTTACCCATCGTTTGGATAGACCTGTTAGTGGATTGGTTATCTTTGCAAAGACCAGTAAAGCCTTAACGAGATTAAATGAAATGTTTAAAAACGGAGAGGTGAAAAAAACGTATTGGGCAGTGGTTAAAAAATGTCCTGATAAGCTGAAAGCAGAATTAGCTCATTACTTAGTGAGAAATGAGAAACAGAATAAATCTTACGCATATGATAAAGAAGTTAAAGGAGCGAAAAAAGCAATTCTTGAATATGCGGTAATAGCACATTCTGATAATTATCATTTATTGGAAATAAACTTAAAAACCGGTAGACATCATCAAATCAGATGCCAGCTTGCTAAAATAGGTGTTCCTATTAAAGGAGATTTGAAATATGGGTTTAACCGTTCCAATGCAGATGGAAGTATATGTTTACATGCGCGTAGAATTAGCTTTATACATCCTGTTTCTAAAGAAGAAATTCATTTAGAAGCCCCTATTCCTGATAAAGATATATGGAAAGCTTTTATGGAAGTATAAAGAAGAAAAGGGTAGGAGCAAAAAAGAATAATTTCTATTTAAATTGCTCCTGTAATTAATTAAAGGGTTTGTTGAATTGCTTTTTCTAGTAAAGGCATCATTACCTCATAACCATTTCGATTTGGGTGTACCCCATCTTCCGAATATTCTGATTTTAAACCTTTACGCTCATCTACCATGGATGAGTAATAATCTACATATATGTAATTATTTTCTCTGGCGTAATTTTCAATCCATTGATTAAGCTCAATAATCTTTTCTGCCGGTTCTTTATCTTTAGCCCACGGGAACTCGTAAGCAGGTAATACTGAGCATAAGATGACCTGGATATTATTCATACGTGCCAGCTCTACCATAGACATAATATTATTGCATATCATTTCGATAGAAGAGGGTCCTGTATTTCCTGCTATATCATTTACTCCTGCTAATAGTACAACGGTAGTGGGTTTCAGGTCTATTACATCTTGTCTGAAACGGATTAGCATCTGAGGAGTGGTTTGTCCGCTTATTCCCCGGTTAACATAGTTTGGAGGAAAGAATTCGGGACATATCTTTATCCATTCTTCGGTAATAGAGTTTCCCATAAATACCACTCTTTTCTCTCCGTTTCCAGGTAAACCTATTTTTTGGTTGGCTTCTTTATAGGTGTTTGATTGGGGCCAATCCTGAGCATTTAAAATAGGGAAAACGGAGAATAGAATAATTGTAAGAAAGAATTTGAGAAGTTTCATATTTAATAGTTTATAAGGTTAATCCAAAAGAAAAACTTCTGTTCTTCAATAAAGAGAACAGAAGTTTTTATAAGAGGTAATAAATTACATTAAGAATCCAAGTAATATACCTGCTGCAACTGCAGAACCAATTACGCCTGCTACATTAGGACCCATTGCATGCATTAACAGGTAATTGGTAGGATCATATTCTAATCCGATTACCTGGGAAATGCGGGCCGAATCCGGTACAGCCGAAACTCCTGCGTTTCCAATCAAAGGATTGATTTTATTATCTTTTTTCAGGAATAAATTGAAGAGTTTAACGAATAATACACCTGAAGTAGTAGCAATAATAAAAGATAGGGCTCCTAATCCGAAGATTTTAATGGAATTGAGTGTTAAGAACTCAGACGCCTGGGTAGAGGCTCCTACCGTTACTCCCAACAAAATAGTAATGGTATCAATTAACGGTCCACGGGCTGTTTCTGCCAAACGACGGGTTACGCCACTCTCTTTTATTAAGTTTCCGAAAAACAGCATACCTAATAAAGGTAAACCGGAAGGAACTAAGAAACATGTCAGTAAAAGACCGATAATCGGGAACATTACTTTTTCGGTATGAGAAACTACACGGGGTGGTTTCATACGCATTACACGTTCTTTCTTAGTGGTTAAAAGCCGCATAATGGGTGGCTGAATTACCGGAACCAAAGCCATATACGAATAAGCGGATACAGCTATCGCTCCCATTAAGTTAGGTGCCAGTTTAGAAGATAAGAATATAGCTGTAGGTCCGTCGGCACCTCCAATGATACCGATTGCTCCTGCCTGATTAGGTTCAAATCCAATTCCTAACGCAATCATATAAGCTCCGAAAATACCAAATTGGGCAGCTGCTCCGATAAGCATCAGTTTTGGATTGGAAATAAGTGCTGAGAAGTCTGTCATAGCCCCTATACCTAAGAAAATGAGAGGTGGATACCATCCCGAAGTTACACCCTGGTAAAGGATGTTAAGTACAGAACCTTCTTCATAAATACCGACCTGAAGACCTGCATCCATGTTAAAAGGAATATTTCCAATTAGCATACCAAATCCGATAGGCACTAACAACATGGGTTCAAATTCTTTCGCTATAGCAAGGTAAATAAATAGCAGACCAACCCCAATCATTATAATATGTCCCCAGGTTGCATTGGCAAACCCGGTGTATGTCCAGAAGTCTACAAGGTTTCCGGATAAAAATGATATGAAATCTCCCATATTTATTACTCTATTATAACGAGGTCTGCACCTTCAAGAACAGAATCTCCTTTGTTTACACTTATTGAGGTTACTTTTCCATCTTTATCGGCGTTGATGTTATTCTCCATTTTCATTGCTTCAAGAATAATCACAACTTGTCCTTTTTTTACAATGTCTCCCTCTTTTACTTTTATATCCAGTATTACTCCCGGCAATGGAGATTTTACTGCACTTTTAGAACCTCCGCCGGAAGTTGGTGGAGCTACTACCGGTGCACCGGTTGCAGGTTTAGGAGCTGCTGCAGGACGGGAAACTGGCCGGGGAGCAGCTTTAATAGGTTTGTCTAATTCTACTTTAAATGGGGTACCATTTACTTCAACGTGAGCTACATTATCTTCAATGTCGTTTACTGTAACATTGTATAAATTTCCGTTGATTTTATATTTATATTGTTTCATCTTTTATTAGAATTATATTGTTTTTATTTTTTGTGAGGGTTTTCACGTAATGTATAAATTTTCGAACTCCATGGAGAATAACTACGCTTAACCCGGTTAATAGTCAGGATTGTGTTTTCAACATCATGCACATCTTCCTGATACTCATGCATGGCCATTGCAATAGCTGCGAAAATTTCTCCCGGACGTTCACCCAGGCCAATCTCTTTGGCTTCTTTATGGTCGGTAATTCCATGTACTTTCATTGCATTACGCTTACTCATCATTACAGCCAGTTTTCCTATTGATTTAAAGATTAAATATAGAAGAATTAAACCCGAAAATACAACTGTCATTGCAGTGATAGCCATACCAATTCCGGAAGAATCATGTTGTTCAAACTTCTCTATTTTTTCATTTGTATCAATGGTTTTGTTATTTGTGCTGGGAGTAACGTAACTATTTTCTGCGCCTCCTTTTACTACCCATTTGTCTCCTCCGTCTTCTTCTCTGGCATAAGATTGATTTGCCAGTTGACCTGCCGGAACTGTAATTTCATCTATCAGGGTTTTACCATTCGAATCATATAAGGCAATGTAATTATCTTTAGTTGGATCTAAAGTAAAATTTACATGAAACGTACCCCGGTTAGGCATTCCGTCAGCCCAGAAAAGAACATGTTGGCGTGGTGGAATTTTGGTTAATACATCCCCTTTTGGAATAGGATATTTTCTGGGGTTATCCGGATCGTTGGTAAGAAAACAACCTCCTATATTTACACTGGCAAAGGATGTGTTGAAAATCTCAATCCATGCGCTTTGTTGACCGTAATCGTCTTGAAAGTTATTCTCATTAATTACCAGCACTTCATTAATTCTCAAACTTGTAGCTCTTTGAGAATGTACTCCTAATGTGAAAGTTGCTAATAATATGATGAATATTCCTAATCTTTTTTTATTCATATTTTCTCATTTTAAGTTATTGGTAATTGTTGATTACTTCATAAGAACAGCGTGTGTTATGTTGTAATCTGATAACATATACCTTTATCACTCATTATAATGGAATATTACCATGTTTTTTAGCAGGGTTCATCAATTTCTTTGTTTGTAATTGCTGCAAGGCACGGATAATGCGGAAACGGGTATTTCTTGGTTCAATTACATCATCTATATAACCATATTTAGCTGCATTATAAGGGTTGGCAAATAGCTTGGTATATTCTGCTTCTTTTTCGGCCATAAATGCAGCCGGGTTAGCAGCTTCTTTGGCTTCTTTTGCATATAATACTTCAACTGCTCCTGCACCACCCATTACAGCAATTTCCGCAGTAGGCCATGCATAATTCATATCGCCACGCAATTGTTTACAACTCATAACAATATGGGAACCACCATATGACTTTCTTAAAGTTACTGTGACTTTAGGAACAGTAGCTTCCCCGTAGGCATACAGTAATTTAGCACCGTGCAAAATTACTCCATTGTATTCCTGACCGGTGCCTGGTAAGAATCCCGGAACATCTACTAAAGATACAATAGGAATATTGAATGCATCACAGAAGCGCACAAATCTTCCGGCTTTACGTGAAGCATTACTGTCTAATACACCTGCAAGATATTTGGGTTGGTTGGCCACAATACCCACAGATTGTCCGTTGAAACGCGCAAAACCGATAATTATATTTTTAGAATAATCTTTTTGTACTTCAAGGAACTCTCCGTTGTCCACAATGGCACCTATTACTTCATACATATCGTATGGTTTGTTAGGGCTATCGGGAATAATTTCGTTTAAGGAATCTTCTAAACGGTCAATTGGATCATCGCAAGGAACCAAAGGAGGTTCTTCTAAATTATTTTGCGGAAGGAAACTGAGTAATCTGCGAATCATGCCTAATCCTTCTTCTTCGGTTTTCGCTGTAAAATGAGTTACACCTGATTTGGAAGAGTGTACGCTGGCACCTCCTAATTGTTCCTGGTTCACATCTTCTCCGGTAACTGTTTTTACAACCTTAGGACCAGTAAGGAACATATAAGAGGTATTTTCCATCATTAAAATGAAGTCTGTCAAGGCAGGTGAGTACACGGCTCCACCGGCACAAGGACCAAAAATACCCGAAATCTGAGGAATTACTCCGGATGATAATATATTACGCTGGAATATTTCTGCGTAGCCGGCCAATGCGTTAATACCCTCCTGAATACGTGCGCCACCCGAATCATTAATACCAATACAGGGAGCACCCATTTTCATTGCCATATCCATAACTTTACAGATTTTCATTGCCATAGTTTCCGACAAAGATCCTCCGAATACAGTGAAATCCTGAGCAAATACATATACAAGACGTCCGTCAATTGTGCCGTATCCTGTTACTACACCATCTCCTAAATAAGATTTCTTTTCCTGACCAAAGTTGGTACACCTGTGTTTAACAAACATGTCCAGTTCTTCAAAACTTCCTTCATCAAGAAGCATAGCAATACGTTCGCGAGCAGTATATTTTCCTTTGGCATGTTGCTTTTCAATAGCTTTCTCGCCACCACCTAAACGAGCCTGAGTACGTAACTCTATTAACTCTTTTACCTTTTCAAGTTGGTTACTCATGTATTTGATATTTTAATATGGATTAATTATTAATTATATGCGAATATATTTTTGTTAGATAACAAAGGTTTTTATCGTATTTATAAATGTTGTTTTAAATAATAAATTTATTATTCTTCACACAATTCTGTTAATACGCCTAATGTAGATTTGGGATGTAGGAAAGCGATTTGTAATCCTTCTGCTCCTTTACGGGGAGCTTTGTCTATCAAACGGATTCCCTGATTTTCGGCTTCAGTAAGTGCATTAGCTACTCCGTCGGCTACAGCAAAAGCAACATGATGTACACCCGGACCTTTTGTCTCAATAAATTTGGCAATGGTACTTTCCGGACTTGTTGCTTCTAATAATTCAATTTTAGTATCGCCTACTTTAAGAAAAGCTGTTTTAACTTTTTGGTCTTCTACTACTTCAATGTTGTAACATTTCAGTCCTAATACATTTTCATAATAAGGTAAGGCTTCCTCAATGCTCTTTACAGCAATACCGAGGTGTTCAATGTGTGAGATTTTCATCGTTATTTTAATTTTTCAGTAAACTGTTGTTTAAATAAGTCCATAAAAACAGCACAAAGTAAGTCATTTCACACTAAATAAAGAAATATTTCTTCATTTAATTTTCGGAAGTTTTGTATGTAATCGCGAAATATAAAAAAATGGTTTTACAGGTTAATGGGATAGTGATTTTTAAGAACTTAACCGCACAAATAGTTTTAACATTCCAGTCAGTAATTATAACCTGAAATTTGATTTTTATTACCGATAATAGCAAATACAGGAAAAAGTATTTTTGAAGATGATAACCAGTTTTTAAGTTGAGTTTTTACAATTTTATTTTAGCCATTTCTTAAAAAAATAGTGTGTTTCTGTAAGCATTTCTTTGCTGAAAAAGTGAGGAGAATCCCATAACTTGGTGATTAACTTATCGGTTGCATTTTGTTCTTCCCAAACAGAAGTTAGGATACTATAAGCATCTTTGACACCTTCTACAGGAAAAAGTTTATCGTGAATACCGTTAAAAAACAGCATGGGTTTGGGACAAGCAATAGAAGCTACATGGGGATAATCCATATAGTTACGGATATTTGGAATAATCATGGCATATGCCGATCCGCCTTTATTTTGATTATTGGTTAAAGTCATTAAATGGTCTGTCGTGTTCATCCAGCAAATTGCTGCGGCTGCTTTTACTTTGTCGGTAGCTGCTGCCAACATCCAGGCGCGGTGTGCACCCATTGAAAAACCCAATGCCCCTATATTATTTTCATCTACTTCCGGTAAAGTGGCCAAAAACTCCACACTCCGTATATCATCGAATGTGATGAGGCTTCCCCATGACATTCCCATTTGTAAAAGGTTAGCAGAAAGTGCTTGCTGAGAATCATATCGTACTCCCTCTTTTCTTCCTCTTTCGCCCCAGAAAAGAGCATCAATCGCCAGTACAACAAAGCCATTTTGCGCATAATAATCTCCGGTGAAAACGCTGTCATAGCAACGCTCTGCCCAATCTAATGCTTCTTCTTTTACTTCTTCACCTACATTAAAAGGAGAAACCATTTTTTCTTTTCCAATGGTAAAACGGGCACCGTGGTCATGCAGCATCACTACAGCGGGAAAGGGCCCGGTTCCTTCCGGAATAAGTAGGTATGCCGGTATACGTGACCATTGCGAAACGTTAAACTCAATTTTATGGGCTTTATATCCTTCACGCTGTTCTGTATCTATAATTGTAGGATTAAATTCAGCAACAGGAGGAGCTGGTTCCATGCAGTCTATAAGAATCTGGCGTGCCTCTTCTCTCCAGGTATTAAAATCTTTAGTTGGAGAATTATTCCATGCTTCCGGATAGGTGAGGGTAGCTTTAAGTTGTTCATAAAATATGGGCATATCTTTTATAACTTCATAGTGATCAGGGAAAAGATTTGTCTGCGCATACAAGTAAAATGGAAATAGAAGGGCAACCAAACAACTATATTTTTTCATAATAGGGAATGTATATTTTTTACTTCCGCAAAGATAATTTATAGATTTGAATTCTTACTATTTGATTGGCTGGTTTTTACTTCTCACATAAAATGCTTATTTTTGGGTTTTAATTAAAAACGCGCATTATGAAAAGCAAGCTAATACTATTGATGATATTTCTATGCACCTCCCTCTTTTGCCATGCTCAGCTAAAATGTTCGTTTACCCATTATTCCTCAGAAGATGGTCTTTCACAAAATACAGTGATGAGTATGCTGCAAGATCGGAAAGGAGTATTATGGTTAGCTACGTGGGATGGGATTAATAAATTCAATGGATATAGTTTCAGAACCTATAAAGCCAGTCAGGGCAATGAGATAAGCCTGACGAATAACCGGGTGGATCACCTGGAAGAGGATATTTATGGATATATTTGGGTTTTAACGTATGATAACCGTGCTCATCGTTTTAATCCCAGTACGGAAACTTTTGAACAGGTTCCTTCGTCCGGAGAAGGTAGCCAGATAAATATACAATCGATTGAGGTTTTGGAGGGGGGAAGTATTTGGTTGCTTACAGAAAACGATGGGGCAATACGGGTATTGACTGACCCCAAAACACACGGGTTAACGTCTGAAGTTTATTCTTTGAAGTCCGGTTTGTTTCCCACGCAAAAGGTGTTTGGTGTATATGAGGATCAAGCCGGAAATGAGTGGTTATTAACAGATAATGGACTGGCTTTATTTAAACCCGGCGAGCATCTGCCCGTTACTTATTTTGTGGAAACTAAAGATACACATCCTCGTTTGAATCAATCGTTCTATTCTTTTCAGGAGTTTGGAAATGAGATTTTCTTTGGTTCTGATAAGGGACGTCTATGGAGATACCAGAAAAAAGGGGGAAGATTTCAATTATTGGAAATTCCAACCAAACAGAATATCATAGCAGTTGATAGCATTTCCAGTGAAGAAATCTTATTGACTACTCCGAAAGATGGTTTTTATGTATATAATTTAAAAACCAATGAGATAGAATCTTATAATCAGGAGACCTGTAAAGACTTACTTCCTTATTCTATTCAATCTACGTATGTAGATAAACATGCTGTTGTTTGGTTTGAACTTAAGCATTTAGGGAGTGTTGCATATTTTAATCCCGCAACCAGAAAGTTGAAATATCAAACACTTAAAACCGAACCGGGAAGTGCGGCACGTTCGGAACCTGCTTTCCATATTCATGAAGATGCAAATGGTTATTTATGGATACATCCTTTTGGAGGAGGATTGTCTTATTTTGATCGTAAAAAAGAAAAATTAGTTCCTTTTTATAATGAACCGGGTTCTGCAGACTGGCGGTTTTCCAATAAAATACACTCCATTTTATCCGACAAACAAGGTAATTTATGGGTGAGTACTCACTCAAAAGGACTGGAGAAAATCACATTTGTTGAAACGGAATTTTCTCTGGAGGTTCCTTATCCGCAGGATTATGAATCATTGAGTAATGAAGTACGTGCTTTGTATGAAGATGATGAGCAGAGACTTTGGGTAAGTGTAAAAGATGGTATTATTCGTATTTATGATTCTAAAAACAGATATCTCGGAAATCTTACTGAGGAAGGAACAATTTCCAGGACAGGAAAAAATCTCACTGGTGTGGCTTATGGACTTTTGCAGGATTCAAAAGGAGTGATGTGGATTGCTACTAAAGGAGATGGTTTGGTGAAGGCCGAAAAGATGGGAGATAGGTTTAAGTTAACCCGTTTTACTTATGATATAGATGATATTTATAGTTTAAGTGATAATGATGTTTATTGCGTGTATGAGGATAATAAAGGACGGATATGGGCTGCTACTTTTGGTGGCGGATTAAATTATATAGAAAAGAATAAAGAGGGTGAAGTTATTTTTATTAATCATCGGAATAATCTGAAAGGCTATCCGATAGACCGGTGTTACCGCGTGAGACATATCACCAGTGATAAAAATGGTTATATATGGGCAGGGACTACTACGGGGGCATTGTGTTTCACAGAAAACTTTACGAATCCTGAAGAAGTTGTATTTTCTCATTATTCACGCATACCCACCCAGCCTAATAGTTTAAGCAATAATGATGTACATTGGGTTATTTCTACTAAGAACGGAGAACTTTATTTGGCTACGTTTGGAGGAGGTCTTAATAAACTTCTTGCTATTGATAAAGAAGGCATTGCTTCTTTCAGATCGTATACTGTAAAAGATGGAGCTCCTTCGGATGTGATGCTTACAATTCAGGAAGATTCAAAAGGTAACTTGTGGATTAGTACGGAAAAAGGATTAAGTAAATTTACTCCGGCCAAGGAAGCATTCGAAAATTATGATGATAGTAGCTTCGATTTTAAAGTTAGGTTTAATGAAGGGGCTTCTGCAAAGCAGCAAAAAAACTCAATGGTTTTTGGAACTAATAATGGTGTATTAAGTTTTATGCCGGATTCTGTGCAGAAAAGTACGTATATTCCTGATATTATTTTCTCCAGGTTGTTAATTTCAAATGTTGAAGTCTTACCGGGGCAGGAGGGAACTGTATTAGATACCGGTATAGATGATACGGATAAATTGGTTCTTTCTCATAAAGAGAATATTGTTACGCTTCAATATGCGGCGCTGGATATGAAGAAACCCGAAAATATTCAATATGCTTATATTTTAGAAGGATTTGATGAGGATTGGAGATATGTAGATAAACAGCGTACTGCAACTTATACGAATCTTCCGAAGGGAAAGTACGTTTTCAAGGTAAAATCAACAAATAGTGATGGTGTATGGGTAAATAACGACAGAGCTCTGAAAGTAACTATTTTACCTTCTTTCTGGGAAACTCCATTAGCTTATTTTCTCTATGTATTTGTGGTTATTTTAATTATTCTGATAGCCGTTTATATTCTATTTACTATTTATCGCCTGAAACATGAAGTATCTGTGGAACAGCAAATCTCAGATATCAAGCTCCGTTTTTTTACAAATATATCTCATGAACTTCGTACCCCTTTGACGTTAATTTCAGGCCCGTTAGAATTTGTATTGAAAAACTCAAATTTACCACAAGATGCTCGTGAACAGTTGCAGGTTGTAGAAAGGAATACAGACAGAATGTTAAGGCTGGTCAATCAGATTCTTGATTTTAGAAAGATTCAGAATCGCAAGATGAAATTAAGAGTACAAGAGATAAATGTAGTCTCTTTTGTCCGTCATTTGATGGAGAATTTTGAGGCTATGGCAGAAGAACATCACATTGACTTTGTTTTTGAAAGTGAAAATCCTGAAATAAAGTTATGGGTAGATGTAGATAAGTTGGAAAAAATAGTCTTTAATTTGCTTTCGAATGCTTTTAAATATACTCCTAATGGTAAAATGATTACTGTTTTTATTCATGAAAATGAAAACAGTGTAGCCATTGGAGTGCAAGATCAGGGTATTGGAATAGCAGAAAATAAGAAAAGTTCAATCTTTGTACGTTTTGAAAATCTGATGGATAAAAATATCTTTAACCATGAGAGTACTGGTATCGGACTGTCTTTAGTAAAAGAATTGGCTGAGCTACATAATGCCACTATACAGGTTGATAGTCAGTTGGGAGAGGGAAGTTGTTTCCGTGTAGAATTCCATAAAGGAAAGTCTCATTATAATGAGAATGTGGAATTTATTTTAAATGATTTTATTCAGGAAAATGGTGTGAGTTTACTTGAAAGTGAATCTTTACAGCATGAGAAGATTGAGAATGAATATGACGGTTTAAAAGGTACTATGCTGTTGGTAGAAGATAACCTTGAGCTTCGTTTCTTTTTGCGTAGTATTTTTTCTCCTGTTTTCAATGTAATTGAAGCAGCAGACGGCATGGAGGGATGGAGTAAAGCGTTGAAATTTGTTCCGGATATTATCATTAGTGATGTGATGATGCCGGAAAAAGATGGTATTGAATTAACAAAAGAGCTCCGTGCTAATATGACAACCAGCCATATTCCTATTGTACTTTTAACGGCAAAGACAACTATTGAAAGTAAATTAGAGGGGTTGGAGAAAGGTGCGGATGATTATATAACAAAACCTTTTAGTTCTACTTATTTAAAAGCAAGGGTAGAAAATTTATTGGCTCAGCGTAGTAAACTCCAAGAACTTTATCGTAGTAATTTAATGGGAACTTCTCCTGTGGAAGAGGAAGAAGAAGTGGATACAAAAAATATGATGTCTGCTAACGACCGTAAATTTATGGATAAATTGGTTGAGTTGATGGAAAAAAATATAGATAATGGGGATTTGGTGGTAGATGACCTGGTTAAAGAACTGGCAGTAAGTCGTTCGGTTTTCTTTAAGAAATTAAAAGTATTAACAGGATTAGCACCCATAAAGTTTATTAAAGAAATGCGTGTAAATAGGGCTGCTCAACTGATTGAGACCGGAGAATTTAATATGACGCAAATCTCTTACATGGTTGGAATAAACGATCCCCGGTATTTCAGTAAATGCTTTAAGCAAAAATTTGGTATGACTCCTACTGAATACAAAGAGACGGTTTGGAAAAAAAATAATTAGTAAAAAGAAGCGCAGAACCAACGGGTAGCGAAGCTAAAATCACAGCGTTCAAAAAGTATAGATGACCTCATTTAAAAAAGACACTTTTATCTCTTGTCATTTAGAGATAACGTGTCTTTTGGTACTATTTATTTTTATTGTTTTGAAATTTTTAAGTCTATAATGTTCTTTCTTAATTTGTGGTATTTAATGTTGACTGTAATTTTTATAGCCAAAAAGAGGGTGTCTCAATGAGACACCCTCTTCACTACCTGATATAGTTTTGATAAAAGTTGGTATATTTAAAAAAGGTATTTTTTAAATATCGTTGTGAACATTCACTCCATAATCATATGTATCATCAGAGAATGAAGTTGGATAATCAGTGACACTTATTGAAGAGTAATGTGTGAAGTCTCCTGCTACATTTAATTCTCCGCTGTCTGCCCCTTTACGTATAGGTACATTATAGGTTACATAGTCATTGTAATTCCATTTTAATAATAGAGTAACCGGTATGCTAAGGTCACTTGCAACTGGCTCAGAAGCAATAACTTCAAAGTTTAATCCACTTCCGCGCATAGTAAGAATGATGATAATATGATTATATGTATTATTAACTTCATCATAAATATCTATGAATACTGTTTCCGGAACGATCATGTCTTCGAGTGTGTTATTTACTGTAATTTCTTCATTGTTTGAAGATTGTAAGGTGAAAGAAAATAATAATATTCCTATACCCAAGAAAAGATTTTTTACGGTTTTCATATTTGCTTGTTTTTAATGTTAATAACTTTATATCAGGTAATTATTTTTTTAATAATATTTATGCAAGAAAGGATTTTAGAATTATTTTAATGTGTAAATATTAAACTAAATATTGTATTTTTTAATTTATAATAAAATACTTGAGATTAAATATTATGTATTTTATGATTGAAAAGGTAGTTGTTTTGTATTTATTTTATGCAATGTTTTATAGAGTAATGTGTTAGTGTTTTTAAATGAAGGTTTGTATAAGCGTGTGGATTTGTTTTTAATGCTGGCAAGGTAGGACCATAAGTTACCATATACAATCTGCTTTCAGGGATGCGGTTGCTTCTTTAGCGACTTCTCTTATCTAATGCTTAATTTTAATGATATTTGTATTTTCCATTTCTATAGGAGAATATGGGTGATAAACTAACTGTAAGTAAGCAAAAAAAGCTATCCCGTAAGGGACAGCTTTTTTTGTAAAAGATATAATCTTCTAATAACTAATTATGGCATTCTCCATTTAATTGCTCCGGAATCCCGGGAGCCTGCAAAAGCGGAAGTCGTTATTGTAAAGTCTTCGTTTTGCGGATCAGCAAATAGATTTTCTTCCGATAAACCTGCTTCTGCAAGACCTAAAATCGGATAGGTTTTATCATTGATATCCGCCCAGGCAAAATTAGTTTTATAAGAGTTGCTTACTGCTACAGTAGCTGTTTGATCGGCTAACATAACAGAACCAGCAGTTCCTGCAGTATAGGTTTCTACCAGGCTACCTGCACTTCCTACTGTAGCTAAAGATGGTCCAAATATAGAATTTGAAATGTTTATAACAACATCATTACTTCCTACACGAAGTAAAGGAGTATTGGCATTGGCAGTAGTTTCTATTGGAGCATAACAGAATGTACAATCTGTAATATTAAAGCTTACCTGAGATTCACTAGCTCTCAAATCACATAACATAACGATATTGAAAAGAGTTGAATTATTGAATGTCACGTTTTGTACTATACCTGCTAAGTTGGTAGTTGTTACTGCTGCCTGATTTCCGATACCGTTGATAGTACAGTCATCAAATAAAATATTTTTAATTCCTTCTCCTGCTTGTTGGAAGCGTACAATAGCTCTATAGCCTTCGATACGACAGTTAACAAATTCCATAGTATTAATCACGGAATTGCTTCCATTTACGTTATATACCTGGCGACCTCCGAAACCGGCATCCTGGTTTTCTCTCAGGTAATCTTCGGTGCCATAGGCAACATCACTGATAAAGTTTATTTTCTCGAATCTTACTTTATCTACTGTAGCTCCACTTTGAGCCTGCATTCCACCGCTTTGGACAAATACAGCATTACCTTCCAGCGTAAGACCGGTAATAAATGTCACGGAGTTTTTGAATGATACAGAATTATTTACTTTATATTCAAAGCCTCCTCTTAATATAATAGCCAATCCGTCAATAGCTTCCATCTGAGCTTTTATTTCAGCAGATTGCAGAACCTCGGCACTATCGCTTACACTTCTTAAATCCAGGTATTTTCCGGCACCATATAGAGCTTCAAAGTCCTCAGGAGCTGCAGTGGTAAACCTCAAACGGCCTTCATATGTGTCCATACTCTGTTCTTCTCCGGAATATGCGTATATAGTATAACTTGTTTCAGGAGTTAATCCGGTTACTTCTATCCGGCCACTTTCAAATTCTTCTTCACTTACTTCTACATCAATGGTTTCACTACCGTCATTTGCTATAATTTTTAAAGAAGTAATTGGATTTCCGTTTGTTGTCCATAAAAGTAAAATTGCTACGTCAATGGTACGTATTTCTGTAATACTTGTAGGATATACAATGGATACATCATCTGATTCATAATATTCGGATTGAATATTTGTTCCAAGCGCTTTAATTTTCAGCATATATTTTTCATCCCATTCCAAATTTTCAAAAACATAGGGAGAAGAAGAAACAGTTACTTTTTCATATTCTTCAAAAATATCATTTTCATCTTCATCCTGTCCATTTGCTTTATAGAGGATTAGTTCATAAGAAGTAGCTCCTAAAATATTATCCCAGGTAGCCGTTAACTTGTTACCGTTATTTTCCAATGTAGGAATAGGTCTGAACAGGCGTGGAGCCTCTCCTAAATCATCGTCATTACAGCTTGTGAAACCTACTCCAATGAGTAGGCCTAACATTATATATTTAATAAAAAACTTGTTTGTTTTCATAATTCAAAATTTATTATTTATTACGGATTGCATAACCATCATTAGACAATACTCCATTAGAAGTGGTTGTTTTAGAGGTAGAAATAGGCATAACATACGGGGTAACTTTACTACGTAAAGGAGTTAAATCTTCTTTACCGGTTATCATCGTACCTTCTGTTAATCCATAATAGGCATACAAAATATTATCAGATACAGTTCCTTTTCTTATATCGTTACCATCTTCATCTTTTCCGTAAGAGTTATTGTTGGCATCTGTACTACTTACACTGATAAACGCTTTTGCAAAATCTATATAATACAAATCTTCTTTAGTATCACCGGCATTAAATGCATCATCTGCAAGTCTTTCTGCGTTTGCATACGTGCTAATGGTTTCATCTCTTGGTGTGAAAATATCATTTTCAAAAACCACAAGACCATTTACAATATGGTAATAAAGAGCATTTGCCACACCCATATCTACGATAGGTTTATTCTTATTTTCAACAAAATCACTACCTTCAAGTTGACGTACATTCTTGCCGGCTTCAATCATCCATTCCAGAGAATTTACGATAGCATCACTATAATAATTCCAACGGATAAGGTCGAATTTACGAATACATTCACCACCAAATTCCCAGGCACGTTCTTTAATAATAGCTTGTTTAAAGTCATCGTATGAGTTCAAACTGTTGATATAATTATCTACTTTTTCTGTTTTGTTTTCTGCATAGGCAAATGCACGCTCCCGAACGCGTTTCAACATGTTTTTGGCTTCTGCGGTTGGAGCACCATTAATTTCATTTTCTGCTTCAGCAAGCAATAAGAGTACATCCGGATAACGAAGAACCGGCCAGTTAATACCTGTACCTTTACTTTCTACATAAGTATTCATATCCATACGACACCATTTAGCCGGTGAAATACCGAAAGGTCCCATTGCATTTTGTTTATTATCTGTAAGCCATCTGTAAGGAGCACAAGTAACATCGAAGCGTTGGTCTTCCGGATCAAATGAGCAGGCATAATAGGGATGCATATTTGTATAAGTAGTACCTGTACCTTTGCTACTAGCTACAACAGATAAACCAATATTCCAACCTACATCACCACCGCCACCTTGAACGTAACCCATTTCAAACAGAACATCGCTATTGGGAATACTGGCATCGTTAATTTGAGTATAGAATATGCCTTTAAAGTCAATAGGAAGATCACGATCTTTTTGTGCAATTAGTTTTTTTGCATAGGCACGGGCCACTTTGTAAAAGTCATCACTGGTTGAAGCTAATTGTGTCTGTCCGTTTTCATCTACATATTCTACCGGTTCTATCTGGCTGTCAATCCGGCAACGATCCATTGTTCCATCTGCCTGCATGGAATAGCCTGCACGGAACATGGATAGTTTTACAATAAAACCAAGTGCGAATTCCCTGTTCATCCACTCTACTCCATGATCTAATTGATCTGCCCATAACATGCCTTCTTCCACATTAATCAAATCCTGAATCAGGTGGGAATAGATAATATTCTTATCTACACGCGGAGTATTATTATCTTTATCGTAAGCAGAAGGTTCTGTTGCAAAAGGCACATCTGCCCAGAAATTACATAATAACCAATAGCTATAGGCACGGGTGCAATGAGCTTCTCCATATATCTGTCTCATATCTTTATCACCTTGTTGGAATAACTCGCTCATTTC